>OBWV01000266.1_pt1 | contig 58154 bp, 46 predicted proteins | sample 1495351 | NCBI WGS metagenome assembly OBWV01 (sample SAMEA2580122, study PRJEB22360) | human gut metagenome | biome: human gut; feature: human-associated habitat; material: faeces | place: Denmark | collected 2008/2010 | reverse complement strand
GTATATTGTTGTCTAGAAATTCTCAATCCTACTGCAGATACCAATGCATGGATACTTTCGAGAGGATTTACCTATTACTTTTTTGCAATAACGCTTTTGACTCTTTTGCTATGTGAACGTTATAATGACATTAAACGAATCCTTTATATTTGGTCAGTGCTTACCCTGATTGGAGTGGCAAAAGGATTCATTCAACATCATTTTGGTTTCGATAGTTTTGAAAGTGCTTGGCTCCACGAAGGCGGTGGTAGAACTCACTTACTTATAACAGGCACTCGTTATTTCTCCATCTACGCCAGTGCTGGAATTTTTGGGGCTGTCATGGGACATGCTTTCATCATTTTTTTAATCGCCTCTTTTTACATGAAAAAAAAATGGATTAGGATCTATTTCTTTTTTGTCGCCTTTTCAGCTCTATACGGCTTGATCATATCGGGAACAAGAGGTGCCATTGCAATCCCATTAGCAGGGATCGCCCTGTGGACAATCTTATCAAAAAAGATCATGATTTTCATTCCGGGGATCATCTTACTAATTTGTATATACGTATTTTTTGCTCACACATTCATAGGACAAAGCAATCCGTATATTCGCCGAATCCGAACAGCCTTCGACCCGAATGAACCTTCTCTAGTCATTCGACGAGAAAATCAAAAACTATTTAAGGCTTATCTTAAAGACAAACCTTTCGGAGAAGGTTTAGGTCTAAGTGGTGTGGATGTTCAAGATAAATTTAAACGTTACACGACCTCCATTCCTACTGACTCATGGTATGTTAAAATATGGGTAGAAACCGGAATCATTGGACTTTTGTTGCATATCGGAATTTTACTATATATTATCATACATGGAGCTTACATCATCATGTTCCACGTCAAAAATCGAGAATTAAAAGGTATACTCTGTGCTTTATTATGCGGTGTATTCGGTGTAATAATATCCTCTTATGGGAATCAAATATTCGGCCAATTTCCTATTGTATTTTTTATATACACAAGTATAACTTTTGTTTTTATAGGCAAAGAATTAGATCAACAAATAACGAACAATCAAATAACAAAGATATGAATGAAAATGGTGCTTATTTTTCATGGCTAAATGTAAGCTGGTGGATAGAAAATCAAGATCTTATACTAACAATAATAGACAATATTATCTATTTATTTTTCATATTTTCTATTACTTATTTATTCATTTTCGCCCTATTCTCTTTACGAAAAAGAACAATTAACTATTCCCCTGCAACAAAAAAACAACGTTTTCTGGTGTTAATACCCGCCTATCGAGAAGACAACGTTATTTTGCAATCAGTATGTTCTTTACTAGAACAAAACTATCCCAAAGAAAAATATGATATTATTGTAATTTCCGACCAAATGCAAGAGGACACTCTTGAGAAATTAGATATGTTATCAATCAGAGTTGTCCATGTTTTAGAAAAAGATAGCACTAAAACAAAAGCTCTACAATGCGCAATGGCACAATTCGACAAAAACACATATGATGTTGTAATTCTTTTGGATGCAGATAACATTGTAAACCCGGATTACATCAACAAGATTAATGACGCTTATTACTCCGGAGGTATGGCAATCCAAACTCATCGTCTTGCAAAAAATCTAAATACCCACACAGCCATATTGGATGCTATCAGTGAAGAAATTAATAACTCTATATTTAGGAAAGGGCATGTTCGCTTAGGTTTTTCCTCTGCTTTAATCGGTTCGGGGATGGCATTTGAATTCAACTGGTTTAAAGACAATATTCTCAAATTAGGTCACGTTGGAGTTGATAAACAACTTGAAGTCTTATTACTAAAACAACGCATTTTTATTGAATATTTAGAAGACGTGTATACATTTGACGAGAAAGTAGAGACATCTAGTAAATTTTATAATCAGCGTCGCCGCTGGTTGGCAACTCAAACTAAAAACTTAAGAATATCATGCGGAGATCTTCCTTACGCTATATTTAGTGGTAATTGGGATTACTGCGACAAAATCATTCAATGGATGATGCCTCCAAGGGTAATGCTATTGGGACTTTTAGTTATCATTGCTTTAGCATGGACATTTTTTAATTGGTCAACTTCCATTAAATGGTGGGTTGCTTTACTTATTTTACTACTTACATTCTGTATATCTATACCCAAATATCTGCTTAATAGCAAATCACAAAAGGCTCTAATTATGCTCCCTTTCCTATTCATACTAATGGTTTTTAATCATTTCAGAATTCGTGGGGCATCAAAAAAATTCATTCACACAGAACATAATGGACACTAAAGCATGAAAATAGCCATTGAAGCACAACGAATTTTCCGTGCCAACAAACATGGAATGGATTTTGTAGCCTTAGAAACAATTCGGGAATTACAAAAACTTGACACAACCAATAAATATTTCATTCTTGTTGGCTCTGGCCCTGACCATTGTCTTCGAGAAACGCCCAACATGCATATTATTGAGATAAATTGTCCGACTTATCCTTTATGGGAACAAATTGCTCTTCCTCGTGTACTGAAAAAAATCAAGCCAGATATATTACATTGTACAAGCAACACAGCACCTTTATATTGTTCAGTCCCTTTAATTCTAACCCTCCACGACATCATATTCCTAGAACCCCGGAAAGATTCTAACAAATCGTTATATCAAAATATGGGCTGGTATTACCGTCGATTAATCGTCCCACATATTTTATCCCACTGCAAAAAAATAATTACCGTATCCAATTATGAACGTAATCATATATTAGAAGCTTTAAAACTTCCACAAGAACAAATTGCTGCTGTATATAACGGTTATAACAAACATTTCCATCCGATAGATAAAAAGGAAATACCATCTATCGTGAAAAAATATACGGATGTCGAAAACTATATATTCTTCTTGGGTAATACGGATCCGAAAAAAAATGTTCCACGCACGTTAAAAGCTTATAGTTTGTATTTACAATGTTCCAGCCTGCAGCTTCCTCTACTAATTGCAGACTTAAAAGAAGATGTGCTAAATGAAACATTAAAAAAACTACAGATAGAACATATAAAACCACATATACATTGTATCGGTTATGTTCCTAACGCAGATTTGCCTTATCTTTATAACGGAGCTTATATCTTTTTATACACATCATTACGGGAGAGTTTCGGTATACCTATTTTAGAAGCGATGGCTTGTGGTACCCCAGTGATCACATCAAATACATCATCAATGCCGGAAATTGCCGGCGAACAATCAGTCCTTGCAAACCCTTATCAAGAGCTATCTATTACAGAAAAATTGCTTCTATTAGAATCAGACACCAATCTTTACCAACAACAGGTTATTTATGGTTTACAAAGAATAAAAGCATTTTCATGGGAAAATACAGCAAATGCTCTATTATCAATCTATTCATCTTTAAATAATGCACAATAATGATTACTGGGAAAGATTTTGTTTTCACGGGTTTGCAACCTTGGGATCTACAGATAGGTTCTAACGCTAAAGATATAGCTCTCGAAATATCCAAACACAATAGAGTGCTATATATTAACACTCCACTAGATAAAAAAACTTATCTCGGAAAACAACAAAACCCGGAAATTGTACAACGCCGTAAAGTTGTTCAAAAACAAACACCCATGATAAGACAAATAAATCACAACCTTTGGGTTTTGGATTATCCTTTCACAATTTGGCCTGTGAATTTTCTTCCTGATGGTTTTTTATTCGATTTAATAAATAAGATAAACAACAAAAAAATGTATTCATTTGTTTTGAAAATTTTAAATCAACTTCATTTTAATGACTACATCCTATTTATTGACAATGATATTTATCGTAGTTTTTATGCAACAACATACCTTCATCCTTTAGTAAGCATATATTACAGAAGGGATAATTTAGTTAATCCCTTCTGGAAAAAACACGCCGGTAGGCTGGAACCTCTACTTTGTAAACAAGTTCATCTCATTGCGACAAATTCAATATATCTAGCCGAGGCTGTCAAAATATATAATACGAATACTTATGATATAGGACAAGGGGTAGATATATCTCAATTCCCCGCAAATAAAATATACCCTATCCCGTCTGATATGACAAATTTTGCACACCCGATTATTGGCTACACTGGTTTGATCACCTCAAAAAGATTAAACGCTGATTTACTATTCGAAATCGCATCTCGATGTCCCCAATTTACTTTTGTGATGGTAGGAAAAGAGGATGAATATTTTAAAAATCATCACCTTCACAAATTAACTAACATGCACTTTTTGGGAGAGAAAAATAATAACGAAATTCCTTCCTATATTGCTGCTTTTGACATTTGCATCAATCCTCAAAAAATAAATGAAATCACAATTGGCAATTATCCCCGAAAAATTGACGAGTATTTGGCATTAGGAAAACCTGTCATTGCAACACGTACTAAAGCCATGTCTCTTTTTGAAGAGTATGTATGGAATTGTGACTCGGCAGATACTTATATAAAAGCTATTCATGAAACCATTCAAAATAACAACGATTCAATTATAAACTTAAGAGTACAATTTGCTCATTCACATACATGGGAAAATAGTGTTAATAAATTGTATCAAGCTATTAAATCATTAAAACGATGAATTCATTTATACAAAAAGTAAAGGAACGACCTAAAATCAAAAATTTCATTTTATGGCTGATTGTTTCCAAGCATAATCCGAAACCCCGCTGGTGGATAAGGAATTTCTTAACCCCATTCATTCATAAAAAAGGGAAAGGATCTAGAATTCGAAAAAGAACGCGTATAGATATTTTCCCATGGTATCAATTTTCACTAGGAAAATACAGTACAATAGAAGACTTTGCAACAGTTTCAAACGGAGCTGGCGATTTAATCATTGGAGATTTAGTACGAATTGGTATTGGCTCTGTAGTACTGGGACCAGCTATAATTGGAACAGGATGCAGTATAGGCCAACATGCATTTGTCTCTGGATTTAACCACTGTTACCAAGATGTCAATATAAATATAAAATTCCAAGATTTAGAACGAAAAATTGTTGTAATCGAGGAAGACACGTATATCGGAGCCAACTCCGTTATTTTAGCTGGAGTTCATATCGGAAAACATTGCCAAATTGGAGCCGGCAGTGTAGTTACTAAAGATATTCCTGATTATTCTATTGCCGTTGGAAATCCTGCAAGAGTAATTAAGAGATATGACTTCCAACAACAAGAATGGACAAGAATTACAACAACATAACCCATGCATAAAAAAAATCCACATATAGAAACTCTTCGGGGCATCGCTATTTTTCTCGTTGTAGCAGGTCATGTTATCGGTTCTACTCCGATAGGAGGAATGAAAATTGATTTTCCTTCTATATGGCGTTTCCTGTATCTATGGATAGATTATCTTCAAATGCCTCTATTCACAATAATTGCAGGGTGGGTATATGCACTAAGACCTGTCGAAAGATCATTTCGAAATACATTTATCACTAAAAAAATCTTTCGATTACTGATCCCCATGGCAACAGTTGGAACTATATATTTTTTTATTCAATATCTCATACCGGGAACAAATAACAAAAGTAATTTACTCGAAATCTGGAGAATATACCTATTCCCTTACACAATATACTGGTATCTACCCTCTCTTTTTATCATGTTCCTACTGATCATGTTTATTGATATAAAAAAATGGGCTAATCAATTTTCCGGCTGGATATACATTACAATAGGAGCTTATCTATTCATGCTTATCCAACAAAACATCATACCCGAATCGCTCCCTAATATATTCAGTTACAAAGGGGCTGTATTACTATTCCCCTATTTCATTTTAGGTGTTGGCATTCAACGTTTTTCTCCTAAATTATTCTCTTATAAAAAGAAATATATATATTTATTATTCACATTCATCGGCATCATCTTTTGTGGGTTAAAATGGTTTTATCCTTTACAGAACTCCGCACTGTATGAAAACCTGAAACCTCTAGGTATAATGTCCCTACTTATTTTACTATTGCATCAAAACCATACGTCACATTTCTGGGTATGGATTGGTAAATATACATATAGCATTTATTTGTTTCATGGATTTGGAACTTCCGGAGGACGAATTATTTTATCTTATCTAGGTGTTCAAAATCAACTTATCGTCTTTACGATCTCAACTTCTATCGCATTATTAGGTCCCATACTTATTGATACGATACTATCCCAATGGAACATACTCAAAATTACATTATTAGGCAAAACAGATAAACATTTATAATACAAGATGATTAATACCTCATTTAAATCTCTAAAAAAACATATTCAGGATATCATTCCCACTTATAATCAATATATCAATATATATGTGATCTTTTTCATATTAAACGTCACAACATCATATATATATATTCTTTCATACGAAAGTAGCTATATGCTTCTTATTCGTGCAGGAGTCACTACAATTAATAATTTATCCATTGCTTTCTTTTCTATATTGGTTATTCATATTTTCAAAAAATACACAAAAACCATCACTTATATCCTAACAATTATATATTCTTTATTTTTTATCATTGAACTATTCTTGATAATTAATTTTCAATCTTTGATTTGTCCCTCAATTTTAATCGTCAGTAGTGCAACAAACAAAGAAGAAACTTATGAATTTTTTAAAACTTACACTAATAACTGGACATTTATTGGGGGAATCATTATATTTCTTTTATGCGTACTTTTGGCATATCGAAGTAAGAAAAAATTTATCCCCACTATATACGAACGCACGAGACATAAAAAAAGAAATTTAATTGTACTATGCCTATTACTTAGCATCTATGCAATTCAAACATTTTATATTACCCAAGTCAAAAAAATGACACCATATTTAACTTTAAGCCCCCTAGAAAGAGTTTACTACTCAATAAAAGAATCTAGACGAGACAGAAAAAGTTATCAAGAACTTCTTTCATACATGAGAAAAGATACTCCCATTATAAAAAGAAATCAATCTGATATTCAAAATATTGTTTTACTTATCGGAGAATCATTGTCTAAAACACATATGAATTGCTATGGTTATCCTCTAAATACAACTCCATATTTAAATGCAAGAATTAAAAATGATGAAGCTTGTATATTCAACCATATCATTACACCTAAAACAGTTACAACTGAAGCGATGAAATGTATTATGACATTTTATAACACGGAATCAACAAGGGAATGGTATACATATCATAGTCTACCTTCTGTTATGAAAGAGGCAGGATATTTTACTATCTGGTTATCAAATCAAGATAATTCCGGCATATTTGGCAATATACCTGCTGCATTAGCCCAAACCTCCAATAAAGTTATATATACTCATGATAAAAACTCGCAAGAAGAATCCTATGGGTACTTTGACGACAAGCTTTTACCTATTTTAAAGGAAAACACCCTAAACACATCTAAAAATTTTTATATTATCCATTTAATGGGATGTCACCAACGATACACGAATAGATTCCCCAAAACTTTCAAACAATTTCAGTATACTGATATCCAATTCAGCACTAATATCCATAAAAAAATAACAATAGCAGAATATGATAACTCGGTTCTTTATAATGATTACATTGTTAACGAAATTATCAAACACTTCATTGAAAAAGAAACCATTATGATCTATTTCCCTGATCATGGAGAAGAGGTATATGATTCTGAAAATTTTGCTGGTCATAATTATGTGAATCCCACAAAAAATATGGTAGAAATACCATTCATTATTTGGTATTCACAATCCCTCCAGACAAAACACCCAAAACTTATAAAACAAATCAAACAAGCTCAAACCAATCACTTCATGACAGACGATATCATTCATACGATATTAGATATTTGTCAAATTCAAACAGTTGAATTTGATAGCACAAGGAGTCTACTCCATCCTTCATACAATCAGTACAGAGAATTTTATATTAATGAACATATTAATTATAATGTGTGGAAAAATAGTAATTACAAACATCCTCTTTTTCAAGACAATAAATAAATTGACACAATTATACAAGCCATATACATCTAGAAATATTTATCTAATATTCCATGTATCGTTCCCCGCCATACTGCTGTTACCATTTGCCATTTCAAATGCAAAGAATAATAGAGAACATTCTTTGGTAAAACCAGTATCAATTGGTAAAGGCATGATATTAATCCCAACATCCAACGATTATTTCTGCGAGCAAACAATAAGCGACTTCTCGTCAAATAATAACAACGCATAGGGGTTCCCCGCTTTATCGTCATACTCTCCTTGTGAAAAACCGTTGCAGCTGGTTCATACCATACAGAATAACCGGCCTGACGTACTTGTAAACTCCAATCCAACTCTTCATAGAAAAGAAAATATACCTCTGTCATCTTTCCCACTTTCTCTATTATTGTTTTCGTAGTAAGCATACAAGCACCATGAGCAAAAGCGGTTTTTCTAGCTTGATTATACTGTCCCATATCCTTTTCACCCATTCCTATCAGCTGATTACGAATTGTAATAGATGTCATTGCGGTATATCCTGCATATTGTATTATATCCGGTGCGTAAGAATACTTTATCTTAGGAGAAACCAGCCCTACACAAGAATCATCCAAACGGTCAATCAAAGATTTCAAAAAAGGAGCCTTCACAATCATATCATTATTCATGTATAATATGTAAAAACCACTTGCATAACGATATCCTAAATTATTCCCTCCCGCAAACCCTAAGTTTCTATCACTCCGAATAACTCGTATCTTTGGATAAATATCTTGTAACTTCTCTGCTTCATTAATTTCAGAAGCATTATCAACAACTATTAATTCATAAGGATAAGTCTCATTTTCAGACAAAGAATCAATTAACTCGCATGTATCCTCAAAGCCATTGTAATTGATTGTTATTATTGAAACCATTTTTTCGAGCATATTTTTCTCATTTTCAGCATACAAGTTTAGAATACAAAACAAATCGATGTAGCTATATTTTAAACAGTACAACTATAAATTTAAACCATTCAGAATCACAAAATAATATTCCTCAAATTAAACTATATTTTTCCAACGAAACAATCTAAAATATAGCTATATATTATTATTTTTGCAACAAACAATAATTAAGCACGAAGAAAAATGTTTTTAACGAGTATCGAGTACCTCCTAGTTTTTATCCTATCTGTAAATATTATATATTTACTCATATTTAGCATTGCTTCCCACTGTTCACCTAAAAATCAGGAAATCAGAGTAAATGTTCTCAATCGAATCGTGATTTTGATCCCAGCATACAAGGAAGACCAAGTTATAATGGAATGTGTAAATTCATGTTTGACACAAGATTATCCAAAAGAGAAATATGACATTATTGTTATTTCAGATCAAATGCAAGATATCACGATCTCGACATTAGAGGCCTTACCATTAAAACTGATCAAGGTATTCTTCAAAGACAGTACAAAAGCAAAAGCCTTAAATTATGCCATGGACGAAATCGGTGATAACTATGACATTGCGATCATTCTTGATGCTGATAATGTTGTTGATTCTGAATTCCTCTCACATATAAATACAAGTATGAATCAACAAGGAGTTGAAGTCGTGCAAGCTCACAGAACAGCAAAAAATCAAAATACAAAATTGGCCATTTTAGATGCTATCAGTGAAGAAATAAATAATAGTATTTTTAGACTAGGACACTCAAATGTTGGATTGTCTGCAGCATTGATAGGCTCTGGCATGGCATTCAAATACGAATTACTAAAAAAAGAATTACACTCGATCAATGCTATCGGTGGTTTCGATAGAGCTTTAGAATTAACCTTAATCAAAAAAAAGAAAAAGATTACTTATCTGCCAGCTACCTATGTTTGGGACGAAAAAATTCAAAATCACCACAATTTTTCCCAACAAAGAAAACGTTGGCTTTCAGCACAACTCCATTATCTAGGTCTATCACTAAAAGATATACCTAAAGCCATTCAAGAAAAAAATTGGGATTTATGCGATAAAATTTTCCAGCAAATGAGCCTTCCGAGGGTTTTGTTATTAGGAATAACCTTTTTAATCGCTATCGGGATGTCTTTTTTTACATGGGAAACTTCGATCAAATGGTGGGTTCTATTTATTGCATTAAATATCAGTCTATATGTTGCTATTCCAAAGCAAATGTTAACTTCTAAATTAGCATCCGCAGTCTTAATCCTACCACTTTCTTTTATGTTGATGTTTTTAAATTTATTCAAACTCAAAAATGCAAACAAAAAATTTATACATACATCACATGGGATCAAGTAACAAATAATATAAAAACATCAATAAAGGGAAAGGTATGTTTTCAGGGAAATTTACAGATCATAATACATTATTATCATATTCCTCACAAAATTACACGACTAGTCAGGATAGAGACCTCATTATCCACTTCTGGGGAACATTATACAATCAACAGACATTAGGCTTCAAAAATACAGACAGTAATGCAACCGTAGTTCATAAATTATTTCTTAAACAAGGAATAACTTATTTTAATGAACTAGACGGGGCGTTCACATTCATCATATTTCTTTCCAAACAAACAATCATAGTAAGAGATCATCATGGATGTGGTTCTCAAGTATATTATAATCAACATGATTTTGCATCCTCCCTAATATTACTACAAGAAATAACATCATATTCTAATTCAGCAAACACAGAAGCTCTTTCTGCTTTTTTAATGTTCGGCTATATTCCCTCTCCTTTATGTGCTTTACGCAACACATACAAACTTGGAGCTGGAGAGATTCTGGTACATGAGAATAACACGAACATTACGAAAAAATTATTTGACATAGATCCTATATCAACAATTGTCCCTGTAGAAAATGACGATTTGGAAGAATTATCAAGCCAATATGGAGAACTACATCAAAATGCCATTCGAAAAAGGATTGGAGACAACCAAAACATTGGAATTTTATTAAGCGGGGGATACGATTCCGGAGCCAATCTTGCTGCATTAAGACAAATATACTCAGGAAAGATACATTCTTATTCTATAGGATTTAAGGAAGATTCTTGGAGTGAATTACCACAAGCCCGGTGCATATCGAAATTTTTTCAAACCCAACACCACGAATACCAAATAGACGGTAGCGAAATTAAAGCTCTACCTGAAATTGTAAAATTTATGGGAGACCCCTTTGTCGAGGGAGGACTTATGGTTAATTACTGTGCCATGCGTATGATCGACTCGTCAAAACCCAGTATCATCCTAGGTGGAGACGGAAGTGATCAATATTTCGGAACATCAGGTAGAGAAATTGCAATTCACGCTCTAAGCGCCAAATACGGTATGAAAAATATCTTAAAATTCATATTAATTCTCTTAAACCATTCTGTATTCGAATATAATTCAAAACTATATCGCACAAGGTTTCATCTAGATAAAATTCTAAATATCTTACAAGGGGATCAATTTGGTTTCCCTGAATACAAATTAAAAAGAATCCTACAAAACCATCATAATATTTTCAGACAGTCATCTGTCAAAGTCAACACATCTAATTTCAATTCTCTCTATACGACACACTTGTATAAAACTGATATTGAAAAGACTATCAATCAGGTCATTTTATTCAAAGCATCACGTATGGCTGAAATGTTTGATAATACCCTCACCTTTCCTTATATGGACACCACATTATACCAATTTTTGATGCAACTTCCTGTTAAATATAAATGCCTAGGTAATAATGTAAAAGATATAGCTCAAGGACATGGTATCTCTAAATTTTTACTAAAGTACCATTATAAACCAATGTTGCCAGAAGCAATTACAAATAGAAAGAAACAAGGAGGATTTGCCCCGATCCCGATTTTCTTTAAAGAGAAAAAACAGAGGAAACAATTGACAGACTACATCTTAAGTTCATCAATTACACAAGATTTTTTGCACCAAGAAGAAGTAGAAAAATTCTTACAACAATATAATCAAGAAGTACAACAACCTGAAAAATGGTTTTGGTATCACCAAATAAAAGCAATACAATTTCTCAATCTATTGACCTTATCTATTTGGTGGGAAATATTCATAAAAAAGAATTCAACTTTTATAGAGTAAATTTGCTATGGCAACTATTAAAAATCAAGCTTCTCACAGCGTTTTCTGGAGTGCTGTAGAACGCTTCTCAACCCAAGGAGTACAATTTGTACTTGGAATGATTATCGCTCGTTTCCTACTCCCCTCAGACTATGGAACAATTGCCATGTTAAGCATTTTCATGGCAATAGCCCAAACCTTTATTGACGGTGGATTTATCAACGCCCTGATACAAAAAAAACAATGCTCTCAACAAGATTATAGTACTGTATTTTTTTTTAACATATTCATGTCCATTGGGCTATATGGTATATTGTATTTATGCGCACCTTGGATTGCAAATTTTTATAACGAAAAGTTATTAACCCAAGTCATGAGAGTTATTGGTTTAACACTTATAATCAATTCATTAGGAATTGTACAACAAGCTAAATTAACTATTGAACTCAATTTCAAACAACAAGCTATTGCTTCTTTTATTGCAGTACTAATCAGTGGTATCGTAGGAGTTATGCTGGCTTACCAAGGTTTTGGTGTTTGGACATTGGTTATTCAATCCCTGACAAGCAATCTCTTACGTGTTATTCTCTTATGGATATTCGCTCATTGGAAACCCCTTCCCTATTTTTCAAAAAACTCATTCACAACCATGTTCTCTTTTGGCTCACGATTATTATTATCCTCGCTATTACATACTACCTATACAAATTTGTATTCACTAGTTATAGGTAAAAGATTTGCACCCATTGAACTTGGACTATACAACAGGGCAACCACAATTGCCCAATTTCCTTCCAACAATCTTGCAACAGTTATCGTACGTGCTATCTATCCAATTCAATGCAGAATACAGGATGACACTCCTGCATTAAAAGAATTATTCATTAAATACCTTAGAATGTCCTGTTACATTATATTTCCTCTAATGACTATTTTATGTGTACTTGCAGAACCTCTCGTAAAAATTATCCTTACTGAAAAATGGTTACCAGCAGTCCCTTTAATTCAGATATTATGTCTTGCATATATGTGGGATCCTATCATGAAAATAAATAATAGTCTACTTAACGTGAAAGGTCGATCTGATTATTTTCTATACGCTGAGATCATAAAAAAAATAGTTGCTCTCATCATTCTCATTGTTACATTGCAATTCAACGTCCAGATCATGTGTTTAGGATTAATACTATATGCCCTCGCTGATATGTTAATTATTTCCCTGTATGTTCGTAAAACAATTAATATTACAATAAAAGAACAAATTAAAGCCTTATTCCCCATTTTAATGTTATCTGTAATTTTAGGATTAGTAAGTCATATCACCATAATACTAACAAATAATCCATGGATCCAATTATTAGGAGGATTCACAACTGGAAGTATAACTTATTTAGGAATCTCTCACTATCTCAATCTTAATGAACTAAATACACTATTACACTTTAAACTATAATAATTTAATATGGCTGGTTTCAAATTCTTCTTTTCAATAATGATTTTCCTGTTTTCCCTAATAATCGCAATAATTGCTTCCTTGGGAATGCTAGCCTCTTATATAAACCCCAGTTTATCTAGATTGATTGCACTTGCTGGAGTTTTCCTTCCCTTGTCTCTTTTGGCAAACTTCTTTTTTATCTTTTATTGGCTCATAACTAAGAAGAAATGGTGGATAATATCCTTTCTTCCCATATTACTAAATACGAATTATCTTCTATCCATATATCAATTTAACTCACCAATATTAAATACCAATAAAGGAAAAGAAATTGTCATCGCAAGTAACAATGTTCACCGCTTTCTAACAAACCACCGGATTACATTCCACTCTGTAACAACATGGGCTGCTAAAGAAAAAATCGAGGTTATCTGCTTTCAAGAATATAGTCAACTACATTTCAGTTCCGACAGCATCCAAAAAATATTTAACTCATATCCTTTCCATTCGACATTTTCGAAAGGGAAAGAACTCTGTATCTTCAGTAAATATCCCATCATCCGATCTCAAAATATCGATTTCCAGATGCAAGAAGGACAAGGGGAATGGATTGATATTTCTTCAGGTAAAGATACAATCCGAATATTCAATGTTCATTTACAATCCACAAATATCAGTAAAAACACCCGACAATACAATTTATCCCAAAAAACCGGTAACCAACCAGATAAAATAGCTACCCTTCAAAATTCCATTTCTGATTTAAAATACAGCTTTAAAGAAAGGGCAAAACAAGCCGTACTTCTAAGGCAAATTATAGACACCACTCGCTATCCAAGCATTATTTGCGGAGACTTTAACGATACTCCTGCTTCTTACGTCTATCATAAAATAAAAGGGAAATATATAGATGGTTTCCGACAACGTGGAAATGGTTATGGATTCACATTCAAAGGACTAGGTAAATTATTACGCATAGATTATATTCTATATTCCAAACATTTCACAGGCCTACAATATACTTCTCCGAAAACAGAATGGAGTGATCATAATCCAGTCATTATGAAATTATCATACAACCATTAATAACCAAACCATGCCTATATTTACATTTTCATTTTTCTTTGCTCTTTCGATCGTATTCTACACATACATCGGATACGGAATCCTATTATACATCCTTGTCAAAATCAAAGAAAAACTCCACCCGGAACAGCCATTAACACTTCCGGAACCTCTTCCCGATGTTACGCTACTTATAGCAGCTTACAACGAGGAAAAGATCATCAAAGCAAAAATGGATAACTGTGCGACTCTCGATTACCCGAAAGACAAGTTACACGTGATCTGGGTTACCGACGGTTCCACCGATTCAACAAATATGTTATTGGCCACATACCCGAACGTAACGGTTCTCTTTTCCCCCGAGCGCAGAGGAAAGACGGCAGCCCTGAACCGGGCAATGCCATTTATTAAAACATCATACACGATTTTCACAGATGCCAACACGATGCTCAACGTGGGATCGATAAAAGAAATTATGACTTGTTTCACCAATCCTAAAACGGGGTGCGTGGCCGGGGAGAAACGTATCGAAAACAAGGACAAAGACAACGCTGTTTCAGGTGGAGAAGGTTTTTACTGGCGCTACGAATCAAAATTAAAAGCGTGGGATTCCAAGTTGTACTCGGCAGTAGGAGCTGCAGGGGAATTATTCGCCATCCGTACGGAATTATTCAACCCCATGCCCGAAGACACTTTACTGGATGACTTTATTCTCTCGCTACGAATTGCCATGCAAGGTTATAAAATTGCCTATTGCGACAAGGCCTATGCTATTGAATCCGGCTCCGTGGATATGCACGAAGAACAAAAACGCAAAGTACGCATTGCAGCAGGGGGCTTACAATCTATCGCTCGGCTAAAAGGACTACTCAACCTGTTCAAATATGGCACCCTCTCCTTTCAATATATATCACACCGGGTACTACGCTGGTCGGTTACGCCCGCTCTATTATTCCTACTATTCCCTTTGAATTTGATTCTCGTCATTGTACAGGGAGCATCCCTCTACAAGATCATATTCATCCTACAAATTATCTTTTACGTTCTAGCTTGGCTCGGGGCTATTATGGCCCAAAAACAGATAAAAATAAAGATCCTGTTTATCCCTTACTATTTCACGTTCATGAATTTAAACGTATTGAAAGCATTTTCCTATCTGAAAAAACACAAGGGTAAAGGAACTTGGGAAAAAGCGAAAAGAGGATAACAATTACAACTGAGATTTAAAATAATCTATCGTTTTCAACAACCCATCCCGCAAAGGGATTGTAGGCTGCCAGTTTAATTTTGTTTTAGCTAACGTTATATCCGGTCTGCGCTTTCTAGGATCATCTTCCGGGAGTGTTCCAAACACGATCCGGGACTTTGACCCTGTCAACTCCAATACCAAATTCGCCAATTCCAACATTGTGAATTCCCCGGGATTTCCAAGATTCACGGGACCGGTAAACTCATCCTCCGTGGCCATCATCCTAATCATACCATCAATCAAATCATCCACGTATTGAAAACTTCGTGTCTGGGTTCCATCACCATAAATCTCAATATCTTTTCCTTGTAAAGCATTCACGATAAAATTCGATACCACGCGCCCATCATTCCGGGCCATACGAGGTCCGTAAGTATTAAATATACGAATAATTTTCACCACAACCCCGGCCTGACGGTGATAATCCATGCACAATGTCTCCGCACATCTCTTTCCTTCATCATAACAAGAACGCAGCCCGATAGGATTCACGTTCCCCCAGTATTCTTCAGTTTGCGGATGTTTCACAGGATCACCATAAACCTCACTCGTAGACCCCTGTAACAACTTTGCCTTAACCCCTTTCGCCAATTCCAACATATTTACCGCACCAAAAACAGAGGTATTTATAGTTTTTATCGGGTCATATTGATAGTGTACCGGAGATGCCGGACAAGCCAGATTATAAATCTCATCCACCCCCTTCATATAAGGCCAGATAATATCACGTTCCTCCAATTCAAAATTAGGATTGCCTACCAAATGTTGAATATTTTCCTTCGAACCGGTAAAAAAATTGTCTAAACAAATCACATAATTACCTGATTCTATTAATCGATCACATAAATGTGACCCTAAAAAACCAGCTCCGCCAGTCACTAATACACACTTCATAATTCACCTCTATTATTTATACAAACATACAAAAAATATTCGAAAATCACACTAATTAGTGTGATTTTCGAATATTTTTATTCACAGAGACAATTAGAATGAATATCAGTACATCTGATTCAATTGTTCTTTAATCTTATCACTCGTGATATAATCATCGAAATCCATTCGCTTATCTATCATTCCGTTAGGTGTCAATTCTATGATCCGGTTACAAACGGTTTGGATGATCTCATGGTCATGAGAATTCATTAAAACGATTCCTTTAAACGCCACCAATGTATTATTAAAAGCCTGAATGGATTCCAAATCCAAGTGATTGGCCGGAGAATCCAATAACAAGACATTCGCATTTGTCAACATCATCTTGGCTATCATACAACGCATCTTCTCTCCCCCGGATAGAACTTTCACCCGCTTGTAAATATCCTCCCCGGAAAATAACATTTTCCCGAGGAATCCTCTCAAAAACGTTTCACTTGTATCTGCAGAGTACTGTCCCAACCACTCTACCAGAGTCATATCCGTCTGAAAATAAGCTGAATTATCCAACGGAAGATAGGCATTCGTGATCGTTACTCCCCACGTGAAACTACCCGTATCCGGTTTTTCATTTCCTGCAAGGATCTCCAACAAGGCAGTCATCGCTCTCGGATCACGTGACAAAAAGGCAATTTTATCCCCTTTCTCCACGGTAAACTCCACATCACGGAATAAGGTCTGTCCTTCGATAGATTTACTCAAATTACGAACATCCAAAATCCGGTCACCCACTTCCCGTTCCGGGGTAAAGATAATCCCGGGGTATTTCCGGGTAGAAGGTAAAATCTCCTCTACATTCAATTTCTCCAACATTTTCTTACGGCTCGTGGTTTGCTTTGACTTTGCCACGTTAGCACTAAAGCGGGAAATAAACTCCTGTAACTCTTTCTTCTTTTCCTCCGCCTTCTTATTCTTAGCTTGAGCCTGACGCAAAGCTAACTGACTCGACTCATACCAGAAACTATAGTTACCGGCAAATAACTGAATCTTACCAAAATCAATATCTACCGAATGTGTACACACGGAATCCAGAAAATGCCGGTCATGCGATACCACTAAAACCGTATTCTCGTAATTGGCCAGATAATTTTCCAACCACATAACCGTCTCCAAGTCCAAATCATTCGTGGGTTCGTCCAATAACAAGTTATCCGGTTTCCCGAATAGGGCCTGAGCTAACAAAACCCGTACTTTCTGCTTTCCACTTATATCTTTCATCAAGGAATAATGCAAATCTTCCTTGATACCTAATCCACTCAACAAGTTCGCCGCATCACTCTCCGCATTCCATCCGTCCATCCCGGCAAACTGCTCTTCCAGTTCGGCAGCCCGAATCCCATCCTCATCCGAGAAATCCTCCTTCATGTATATCGCATTCTTCTCCTGCATCACCTTCCACAAAGAGGAGTGTCCCTGTAACACGGTATCCAAAACCGTACACTCGTCATAAGCAAAGTGGTCCTGTTTCAATACCGACAACCGTTCTCCCGGTCCGAACATCACGGTTCCCCGTGTCGGCTCCAAATCACCACTCAATATTCTCAAGAACGTAGATTTCCCGGCACCATTGGCACCTATTACTCCATAACAATTCCCCGGTGTAAACTTCAAATTCACATCCCGGAACAAAGTTCTCTTCCCAAACTGAATCTCTAAATCCGAAACTGTAATCATTATTTATCTTTTTCTAAAAACGCCCGCGAAGATACACGTTAAAAAGTTGCCATGCAACTTTTTAATGCTTCTCTCCAATCCCGGATCTCCAAATTGAAAGTCTCCTTAATTTTTGTCTTATCCAAAATTGAATAAGCAGGTCTTTTTACTTTAGAAGGATATTCCTCTGTTGTCACCGGGTTCACTTTACAATTTGCCCCTGTAATCGCCACGATTTCTTTGGCAAAATCATACCACGTACAAGCACCTTCATTCGTAAAGTGATACACACCCTCCAATTCCGGGAGATCATCCCGTTCCATAATGCTAATAATAGCCTCGGCCAGATCTCCGGCATAAGTAGGTGTTCCCCACTGATCGCTCACCACGTTCAACTCGTCCCGCTCAGAAGCCAAACGGGATATTGTTTTCACGAAATTATGTCCATACCCGGAATACAACCAAGCCGTGCGGATAATAATGTACAAACATCCCGATTTTTTGATAGCCTGTTCTCCTTCCAATTTTGTTCTCCCGTACACGCTCTGCGGATTTGTAGTATCTTTTTCCGTGTAAGGATGATCCGATGTCCCGTCAAACACGTAATCTGTCGAGATATGGACCAGCAGACAATCCAGTTTCACGGCAGCATTGGCCAAGTTAGCCACGGCATCACGATTCAATTTCATCGCTTTTTCCTCATCGTCTTCTGCTTGGTCGACAGCCGTGTATGCGGCACAATTAATGATCGTGTCAATATCATGTGTCTCAATAAAGGCACATATCGCCTTAAAATTCGTTATATCCAATTCTTCAACATCCGTGTAAAACACGTCATCCAGCAAAGAAAAGCTACGATTTCTCAGCTCTGTACCTAATTGTCCATTCGCACCCGTGATCAATATATTCGCCATATATAATTTTAGATTTATGATTTTAAATTTATGATTTCTCCTCTCAAAACCCACTCACTTTAGCCCCCTTATCAACTCACGGACTCTTTATCATATTTTTCGAATTCAGAATTTCGACTGACAAACTCAGGTACAATATCCTTCATCATCTTCACCATATCCGGGATATTTACCCTAGCAGCCAATTCATTCAATTTATTCAATTCATTTACAACATCAAAATAATTATACTCCCGGACTTTCGCTACCCGAATCTTGTTATGAGCTGTTGGCAAGGTGTTCTCCTTGTTACTTAACAACTCTTCGTATAGCTTCTCTCCCGGTCTCAACCCCGTGTAGATAATGGAAATCTCCTTATCCGGATCAAATCCCGATAATTCAATCATCCGTCTTGCCATATCGGCAATCTTCACGGGACGTCCCATCTCGAAAATATAAATCTCACCTCCCATACCCATCGTTCCGGCTTCCATCACCAAACGACAAGCTTCCGGGATCGTCATGAAATAACGAATAATATCCGGATGAGTCACCGTAACAGGTCCCCCGTTGCGAATCTGTTCACGGAATCTCGGAATTACCGAACCATTAGATCCCAACACGTTCCCAAAACGAGTAGTAATAAAACGAGTAGTTCCTACTTGCAGACCATCCCGAATGGCCACACTTAAACTTTGCACATATATCTCGGCCAAACGTTTAGAGGCCCCCATGATATTCGTCGGGTTAACCGCCTTATCCGTGGAAACCATAACAAAACGCTCCACTCCATACTTCACGGCATGATCCGCAACATTCATCGTCCCAAACACGTTCACCCGCACGGCTTCACAGGGATTCGATTCCATCAAGGGCACGTGCTTGTAAGCTGCCGCATGGAATACCACTTGAGGGTGATAATTACGGAACACGAAATCCATACGATCAAGAGATCTCACGTCCCCGATCACAGGCACAAAAGAAGTATTCGGGAACTTATCCGTAAATTCCAACTGGATATTATGCATTGGAGTTTCAGCCGAATCCAGAAATATCAATTGCTTGATATTAAAACGTGTCAATTGACGACATAACTCACTCCCGATAGAACCGGCTGCACCTGTAACCATAACGACTTTCCCTTCCAATCCTTCCGCAATCTCCTTCATGTTAATCTTTATCTCGTCACGCCCAAGCAATTCCTCCAAACGGATTTCCTTCATTTGCGGACGCGGCAACTGCCCGTCACTCATCTCCTCCACGGAAGGCAGTACCAACATTTCCAACCCCAATTTCTGACAATAATGCACCAATCGTTTTTGTTCCTCCTGAGCGGTCCGATAATTCGGGAACACGATTCCATCCACCCGTAAACGCTTTACCAAGCGGTTAAATCCTTCTTCTCCCGTGATAAAGTATACTGATTCACCGGATAACCGGTAATGCTTATATCTTTTTCCGATAGTCAAATACCCGGTTACCTTGTAAGATGGCAGGAAACTGTTAGAAACTGCCGTACTGAGCGAGGCAGAACAATCATCCATTCCGAAGATCAACACCCGCTTTTGTTCTCCATGCAAACGAACTTTCAAAAAGTCATACAGGCTCACTAACACCACTCGCACGGAAACCAACACCACGGTAGTCGTCATCATGTCCAACAAAGCCCCTAAAATCAATCTTTCATTAGATACCTGTGGGTAGAATACATGAATCAAAGGGTAAAGAATGATCACTTTCAAAGCCATCGCTATCCCCAAACGCCAAGTTTCCCGTAACGTGGTGAAACGCATCACGACACGATGAGCATGTAATATGGCAAATGCCAAAGCACTAATGACCGCCGCCAATAATGCCAAATATGCAACCCACGACCAAACAATAGGTTCTTCCCTGACAAACCGGATAAGCCAGTAAGCAAAAACCGTCACCAAAGTTGAAAGCACAACGTCAATCCCCATCACGATCCAGCGACTCAGGTATCTCGTGTGTACAATCTTGGTAGCTAATCCATTCGGTCCAAATAAATAATTTTTCATTTAATTCCTTTTTACAACAATACCGCATCCCGCAACCTCGGATGCTTTTTATCCTTCTCCGACAATATAATATCCTCTAACGGTAATCTCCAATCTATTCCTAAATCAGGATCATTGTAACAAATCGCACCTTCATGATCCGGAGCATAATACTCGTCACACTTGTACTGAAATATCGCCTCCTCACTCAAAACCGCAAATCCATGCGCAAACCCCTTAGGTAAGAAAAATTGCAATTTATTCTCTTCACTCAGCTCCACGGCAACATACTTCCCGAAAGTCGGTGAACCTTTACGAATATCCACGGCAACATCCAAAACACGACCTTTCACCACTCTCACCAGTTTTGCCTGCGTATATGGAGGTAATTGATAATGCAAACCCCGTAAAACACCATATTTAGATTTAGATTCATTATCCTGCACAAACACCGTTTTACTTACCTTCTCTTCAAAATGTTTTAAAGAAAAACTTTCGAAGAAATATCCCCGATCATCACCGAACACCCGCGGTTCAAGTATAAAAACACCTTCTATTTCAGTCTCAATAACCTTCATTATAATTGAAAATTGAAAATTGAAAATTGAAAATGTACCACTAAGTACAATTTCATACTTCAATTTACAGATTATACATTGATTCGTAATACTTCATGTATTCCCCACTCGTCACGTTATCCAACCAATCCTGATTCTCCAAATACCATTTTACCGTTTTTTCAATCCCCTCCTCGAACTGCAAGGAAGGCTCCCAACCCAACTCTTCATGCAATTTAGTGGAATCAATAGCGTAACGCAAATCGTGCCCGGCCCGGTCTGTTACATACGTGATCAGTTTCTCGGAGGTTCCTTCCGGGCGTCCTAATAAACGGTCAGTAACCTTGATCATGACCTTGATCAGATCAATATTCTTCCATTCGTTAAACCCACCTATATTGTAAGTGTCCCCCACTTTACCTTTATGGAATATCAAATCAATTGCCCGTGCATGATCCTCCACGAACAACCAATCCCTCACGTTCTCTCCTGTTCCATACACAGGAAGTGGTTTATTATGACGAATATTGTTTATAAACAACGGGATTAACTTCTCCGGGAACTGGTAAGTTCCGTAATTGTTAGAACAATTAGAAATTTTCACGGGCAAACCGTAAGTGTCATGATAAGCTCTCACGAAATGATCGGAAGAGGCTTTCGATGCCGAATAAGGAGAATGAGGATCGTATTTTGTGGTCTCCAAAAAGAAACCTCCATTCGGTTGCAAAGAACCATACACTTCATCCGTTGAAACATGATAAAACAGTTTTCCGTCAAAATTTCCTTCCCAAGCCAACTTAGCCGCTTGCAACAAACTCAACGTACCCATTACATTCGTCTGGGCAAAAGAAAACGGATCTTTGATAGATCGATCCACGTGACTCTCTGCAGCCAAATGGATTACCCCATCTATTTCATATTCGGCAAAAACCTCACGCATTTTCTCGAAGTCACAAATATCCGCTTTCACGAACTTGTAATTCGACATATTCTCAATATCTTTCAAATTCGCTAAATTACCCGCATAAGTCAACTTATCCAAATTGACAATACGATACTCCGGATACTTGTTTACCATTAGCCGAACCAGATGCGAACCGATAAATCCGGCCCCGCCAGTGATTAATAAATTTTTCATTCTTCAAAATTTAGTTTCAAGTTTGCAGGTTACAAGTTGCAGGTTTTGTTATCCAGATAAGTAATTAATTTACTGATACCTTTAGATAAAACCATACAATCGGACAATAACCCGTTTACTTTTATTTCGTCTATATTTTAGTTACAAGTTTGCAGGTTACAAGTTGCAGGTTTTGCTATCCAGATAAGTAATTAATTTACTGATACCTTTAGATAAAACCATACAATCGGACAATAACCCGTTTACCTTTATTTCGTCTATATATTTCAAGTCTTTAGCTAAATACAACATACTCCGAACTTCACCACAACTTCCCCTCGATATTTGTAAAAACTTCTTAAACATCACATTACCACCAGCCTCATACCCCTCCGCAATATTATTCATCACCGAAACTGCCGCCCTTCTAACCTGATCATTAAACCCATAATCCTTCACTCCTGCAGTGTACAAGTAAACCTGATTTACCAACAAACGGGCATCCTGCCAAATCTTAAAATCCTCAAAACACCTAACCGTCCCCATAAACAATTTATAACCTGTAAATAACTTGTAACCTGTAACCTGCCAACCTGCAACTTATTGAAATTACTGCAGTAATTTCAATAAATACTGTCCATACTGGTTTTTGATCATCGGTTGAGCCACAGCCCTCAAACGCTCCGCATCTATCCATCCCTTCATATAAGCAATCTCCTCCAAACAAGCAATCTTCAGCCCTTGACGTTTTTCGATAACTTCTACAAAATTAGAAGCTTCAGCCAATGAATCATGAGTTCCTGTATCCAACCAAGCAAATCCACGTCCCAACAACTGAACTTTTAAATCACCAGCCTCCAAAAAGGTCTGATTCACAGAAGTAATTTCCAACTCCCCACGAGCGGACGGTTTTATCTCTTTAGCAACACGAACCACTTCGTTCGGATAAAAATACAACCCGACCACGGCATAATTCGATTTCGGATTCTTCGGTTTTTCTTCAATACTCAGTACATTTCCGTCTTGATCGAATTCGGCCACCCCGTAACGTTCAGGATCATTTACCCAATAACCGAAAACAGTTGCTTTATCCTCCCCTTCCGCGGCTTTCACGGCATCTAACAACATTCCTGTAAAATGCTGTCCATAAAAAATATTATCCCCCAACACCAAGCAAACCGAATCATTTCCGATAAACTCCTCCCCGATAATAAATGCTTGTGCTAACCCATCTGGACTTGGCTGTTCCGCATACGTGAAATGAACCCCGTAATCGGAGCCATCACCGAGCAAACGCTCGAACCCCGGCAAATCCTGCGGGGTTGAAATAATTAAAATATCCTTGATTCCCGCCAGCATTAATACTGAAATGGGATAATATACCATTGGCTTATCATATATCGGCAATAACTGCTTTGATACGCCTTTCGTAATTGGATATAACCTAGTCCCGGATCCACCGGCTAATACAATTCCTTTCATATCATTAAATTCTGACGCGAAGTTATCATTTTATTTATAGGCTCCAGTATTTCATCAGGTGAATTTTCCCCCTGTAAATTCCTTTTATATCTCCCAATACAGCGTGTTCGTATGTCAATCCACGGAAATACTCCTCGTCCAGCTCCATGTACTCCTTATGCGCTACTGCCACGATGACAGCATCATAATTTGCCCGGGGCTTCTCGATCAACTTAAAACCGTATTCATGCATCACTTCTTCGGAATCTGCATTCGGGTCCGTAACATCTACATCCACACCAAAATCTTTCAACTCGTTCACTATATCCACAACTTTCGAATTCCGAATATCCGATACATCCTCTTTAAACGTAACCCCCATAACCAACACTCGAGCGCCCAAGATATTCTTTCCCATCCCGATCATCTTCTTCACAATCTTCTTGGCTATATATCCTCCCATCGAATCATTTACAAACCGTCCGGCATTAATCATTTGCGGATGATACTTCAGCTCTTTTGCCTTATGCACCAAGTAATAGGGATCCACCCCGATGCAATGTCCTCCCACTAAACCGGGATAAAACTTCAAGAAATTCCATTTCGTCCCCGCGGCCTCCAGCACGTCATACGTGTTGATACCAATACGACTGAAAATAATGGATAACTCGTTCATCAGAGCTATATTCACATCCCGTTGTGTATTTTCAATAATCTTCCCGGCCTCGGCCACCTTAATATTCGGAGCCCGATGTACTCCCGGTTTCACTACTAACTCGTAAACCTTAGCCACCGTTTCCAAAGTCTCTGCATCACATCCTGAAACAATCTTTACCGTGTTAGCCAACGTATGAACCTTGTCGCCCGGATTAATACGTTCCGGAGAATAACCGATCTTAAAATCAATTCCAACTTTCAGTCCGGACACCTCTTCCAACACCGGGACACAATCTTCTTCCGTACAGCCCGGATAAACCGTAGATTCATAAACCACGTAATCTCCCTTCTTTAAGGCCATTCCCACCGTGCGGGATGCCGCCAGCAGGGGTTTCAAATCCGGTTGATTAAACTTATCTATCGGGGTCGGAACCGCCACGATAAAAAACGACGCTTCCCGTAACTCATCCACGGAAGAAGTAAAATAAATATCGCTATTCTCAAACGCATCCCTCCCCAACTCATTACACGGGTCGATTTTCTTTCTCATCTTTGCCAACCGTTCCTCGTTAATATCAAAACCAATCACGGAAATCTTCTTGGCAAACTCCAGTGCTATCGGTAACCCGACATACCCCAACCCGACTAATGCCAACTTTGCCTTTTTATTTAGTAACTTATTATACATACACAATAATTTAAAATGTAGAGTTTAGAATTTAGAGGAGAAAGAATCTGTAACTCGCCAAAGGCGAACGCTCGTGCGACTAAAATCTAAAATCATAAATCTAAAATTAGTCCAGTCTATCTTCCGGCCCCAACGGACGGTACGGCCCATCTTTCACTTCAAAAATCACGGTTCCTTTTTCCACGACTTCCAACGTGTGCCATTGCCCGGCAGGTATATGAATACCATATTCACCTTTCAACGGATTCAAGGTCACGGACTCGGTCACCCGCTTGTCATCATCATAAAAAAACACGTTAATTTCACCGCGCAGCACGATATAAGTCTCCGCGGTAAAACAATGTCTATGCACAGGTAATTCAGTCCCCGGCTCCAAAGCATTCAACAAGCGTTGAGCATTAGCCTCCAACGTATCGTGAAAATTATAATTCATCCTCAAACGCGGACTCTCTGCGGCCTGCCGAGAAACCTCATCTAACAACCCATTATCAATAATCTTCATTTTCCCTTTATTTTTAGTTTTTACCCTTAGTTTTTATCTTCTAACTTTTATCTTTTAGTTTTTATCACCTTCCCCAACCAAAAGGATGTTTCACCAATGGCAATTTAGCCAAAGGATGATAATCCCCTTTTAAACCGATTGGGGTTGCGTGTCGAATATCATGAACTATCCCGATACAATTACGGGCTTCCTCTATACGAAACCCTTCTCCTGCCAGAATTTTCCGATAACTCTCTGTATGCAGTTCCGTGAATCCCTGACTAAATTCAAATTCCTCCCCCTCAATACGGATAGAACGGTAAGTTCTTTTCTCCCCTTGCACGGCATTTTCCGGTAAATTATCAGCATTTATACTCAAAAAATAACGTACACGAGCCTTTTCCAATCCCAAGAATCCGGCAACCCGGTCGTGACTCATCACATGTACTATATTTTCCTTCACCGGACCAAAGATCCATGACAACATATCATAAAAATGGACCCCAATATTCGTAGCAACACCCCCACTCTTCCGCTCGTCCCCTTTCCAACTCGTATAATACCAATTTCCGCGAGAAGTAATATAAGTCAAATCCACGTCATACACCTTGTCTTTCGGTCCTTCCTCGATCTTCTTTTTCAGAGCTTTTATTGACTCGTGTAAACGCAATTGCAGGATCGTGTACCCTTTATGTCCTGTCTCTTTCTCCACATCCTCCAACGCATCTATATTCCAAGGATTCAATACCAACGGTTTCTCGCAAATCACGTCAGCCCCCAAACGCAAACCATAACGAATATGAGCATCATGCAAATAATTCGGCGTACAGATTGATACCATGTCCACCCGTTCGGCTGTCTTCTTCAATTTTGAACAATGACGATCGAACAACTCCATCTCCGTGAAAAAAGCACAATTCGGGAAATAACTATCCATGATACCCACGCTATCAAACTTGTCATAAGCAGCTACCAACTGATTCCCCGTGTCTTTTATGGCTCGCAAATGCCTTGGAGCGATATATCCCGCCACGCCAATAAGTGCAAAATTTTTCATATTCATTTTATTAGTTCTTTACTCACATCTACCTTTTTGTCAAATTAAAAATTTGAACTTCAAAAATATAACATTAATACTTTACATCAAACGAAAGAAGGACGAAATTCGAAGTTATTTTTCCTTCGTACATTTCAATGCCTCGTACAAAACTTCTATCGGATGCAATGCCTGTTTCCCCGTACCATCTTTTATTTGTCGTCGGCAACTCGTTCCCGGGGCTGAAATACAAACATCCTCCCCAGCATCCCTCACAGCTGGAAACAACACTTGTTCCCCGATTTTCATGGACAGCTCGTAATGTTTTTTCTCGTACCCGAAAGCTCCCGCCATCCCACAACATCCGGAAGGAATAACCTCCACGCTATAATTCACTGGCAAAGATAACATTTCTCTAGAAGGCTCAACGGAGGCCAACGACTTTTGGTGACAATGCCCATGCAACATAATCTTCAACGGTTGATCAGTAAATTGTTCTGCCCGTATTCTTCCGGCACGAATCTCCCGGGTAAAAAACTCGTCATACAACAAGCAATTTTTTCCTAACCTCAGGGCCTCTTCCTTCAAATCATCTCCTACCAAATCCGGGTATTCATCCCGGAACGATAATATACACGAAGGCTCAATACCTACCAATGGAATATTTTCTGTAACCCAGCTTTTCAACAACAGTACATTCTTCCGGGCCACCCCTTTCGCCACCTTCAACATACCTTTCGAAATGGCTGTCCGTCCACTTTCCACGTGTTTCGGTATAATAACCTCATACCCTAACCGATCCAGCAATTCGATCATCTTTATCCCGATCTCCACGTCCATGTAATTGGTAAACTCATCGGCAAACAGAAACACTCTTCCCACGATCTCACCCCTATTCTTTCGCCGATAACGACCAAGCCAATGCTTCAACGTGGTCTTATAAAGAGTAGGAATCGCCCGCTCCGGGGCAAAATGCAACATTCGTTTCAACATCCCGCCTGTCATCCGGTTTCGAACGACGGCATTATAAAACCACGGTAAGATCGTACCCAAACGCTGAATTTCTGTCAAACGGGCAATCAAAAAAGCCTTCATCGGAACCCCGCACACATCATAATGCTGTTGCAAGAACTCTGCCTTAAAACGAGCAATATCCACGTTAGAAGGACATTCTGATTTACACGCTTTACATGAAACACAGGTATCTAACACTTCTAAAATCTCCCGCTGATCATATATCTTTTTCGTTTTCGGACGAGTCATCAACTCCCGTAACGTATTCGCCCTAGCCCGTGTCGTATGACTCTCTTCTCTCGTAGCCCGAAAACTCGGACACATCGTACCACCAAAAGCATATGATTTCCGACAATCTCCCGAACCATTACATTGCTCAATAGCACACAACCAACCTTTTTCCTTTGAAAAATCAAAATAAGTGCGACACGTCACGTTCGAATCCCCTACCTCATATCGAAGAGAGGTATCCATGGGCGGCGTATTCACAATCTTCCTCGCGTTAAAAATACCCTCCGGGTCCCAACAAGCTTTAGTCTCCTGCATCAAGCCATACACCTTCTCCCCGAACAACAATGGAATAAACTCCCCTCGTAAACGTCCGTCACCATGCTCTCCACTTAAAGAGCCGCGATGCTTTTTCACCAACTTAGCCGTCTCTTCCGCCACACGCCGGAATAACACCCGGTCATTCTCCTCCTTCAAATTCAACACGGGACGTAAATGCAACTCACCCGTACTGATATGTGCATGATACACGCACTTCAATCCCAGTCGTTCCAGCATCTCCCCGAAATCCTTCATATAAGCAGGTAACCGTTCCGGAGCCACGGCTGTATCCTCAATCACGGACACGGGCTTCGCATTCCCCGGCATTCCGGACAACAACCCTAGTCCCGCCTTCCGTAAACTCCACACCCGATTAATATCACTCCCGTACACTCGCGGGAAATGATACCCATACCCGTGCATCTTCATATCTGCTTCGATCTGGTCTGCCACCCGATCCACCTCTTCCCTACTTTTCTGTGCCAACTCAACAATCAGTATTGCAGCAGGATCACCTTGAACAAAAAAACGGTTCTTATTTTGTTCTATATTTCCTTTACTTAGTTCTAATATATTCTGATCCATTAACTCGATAGCCACCGGGTGGTGTTTCAATGCGACCAGATTCCCCTCAAACGCCTCCTCTAATGTCCTGCAATGTACACAAATTACCGCCTTTTCTTTGGGTGGTAACGGGACAAGATTCAATTTCAACTCGGTCACAAATGCCAGAGTTCCTTCTGATCCGGCTAATAACTTGCACAAATTAAACTTTTCCTCATAAACAACATCAAAGTAATCCGAGTACAACAATTGATCAATGGCATACCCAGAATTTCTTCTCCGCAAAGCCGGGTCCGGAAAATGTTGAATAATCTCCTCTCTATTATTTTCCAACATCTCCACAGAACACCTGTATATCTTTCCCTCCAACGTGTCTTCCGTCATTTTATCCCTCACCTCATCTTTATTCATTCCCTTCAACCAAGCCTCCTCCCCGTCACTCAAAATAACTTTTGCCTCCAAAAGATGATCCCGGGTACTCCCGTACACCAAAGAATGAGAACCGCACGAATTATTTCCCACCATTCCTCCCAAACAACAACGATTAGAAGTAGAAGTCTCCGGCCCAAAGAACAATCCCAACGACTTTACCCGCATATTCAATTCATCCAGCACTACCCCCGGTTCAACCCGAACCCAATGCTCTTTTTCATTTATCTCCAGCACGTGATTCATATACCGAGACACATCAACGACCACCCCATTCCCTACCACCTGCCCCGCTAAAGAAGTTCCCGCGGCACGGGGAATCAATGTAATCCCATTTTTTCTGGCAAACTTGATACATTCCTTCACGTCCGAGGCATCCCGAGGATATACAACAGCCAACGGTATCTCCCGATAAGCCGATGCGTCTGTCGCATAAATCATTTGATGAAGAGAATCCGTCATCACTTCTCCCTCCATATTTCGTGCTAACTGTTCAAAATCAATCATTTTCAAAGACTATCAAATATTTTATCACACGTCCCGATCCCCACGTACCGCAAAGGTAAAAAACTTCTCACAAAAAGAGGTATGCCAATACATTTTGACACACCTCCAGTAATATGAAAACCGGATCCCCGGTTACAAACTTATTCCTTTATAAACCGTTTCAATTTATCATTTCCAAAAACATTAGCCACAAAAGGTAATGCCAAAACCGTACCCACTCCAGCAAAGCCTCCCAAGAACGTAAACAACACGCAAATTAATCCCCTTTTAGGCTTAGAACGTTCAATCGGAACTACAACCGGTTCCACGATCGTCAAAATCGGTGTGGTTTCATTCACGGCAATCTTAGCCTGTTCCATCTGTTTTGCCAACTCGGAATACACGCTATAAGCAAGATTATACTCATTCGTTAAAGCCTCCTCCTGAGTCTTTGCCACGGCAGAAGAAAAACTCTTGTTCGCATCTCTGAAACGAGCCAAACTATCCTGCATCTTCTCGTAACGTTTTTTTGCAGCATCATATTGTTGCTCCACGAAAGTCAAATTTGACTTCACCTTCTCGATTTTAAAATCCGTAATATACGTCTGTAACAACTCTTGAGCCCGTTCAGCCAACTGAGCTACAGCCAAAGGTTCTCCCAAGGACGCAGACAATTGCACGTAACCGTCTTTATCATTCACGTTCAAAGAAATCATATCATTCAACATCTCCGACATCTTCTTCTCGTCCTTTGAAAGAGACTGAATCGCACTTCCCTGCCCCGCAGAAATCATCGTTGTATCTTCTCCCCGAATTGCATTTATAATCACTCCCGGTAAACCAATCGTGTATTTCGCAATTGTACCTCCCAAACTAAATTTCTGGTACTCATTCTTTGTATAATAATCCAATAACGTGATCGGTTGATCATACTCTTCAAACTTCAACGGGGTCGCCATCAAGTCCTTCTTAAAAGGAATACTTGCCACAATTTTAGGATAAATTGTCGGAGATAAAACTTCTCCACCAGAAGCCCCACCTAAATTAATTCCGACCATGGATGCCAGTCCACTCAAATTTCCACCGACTTTCTTATCCCCGGATTGAGGGACCATCGTACATCCGGCAGTATATTCTTTCGGACTAAACAGGGCCACGAATACCCCTAGTACCATAAACACGACTGTAATCTTCAGTATCAGTTTCCGGTTTTTCCACAACTTCCGGACCACCTCGACCAAATCAATTTCTTCCTCCTGTGGCATCTGATTTGCCTGCTTTACTTCCTGTTCCATACTATTTCGTGTTGTTAAGAATTGCAGTAACCATTGCCGCTATCGAAGTCGTTGATGATGCCAAACTCAAAATTTCCGGTAAGCCCATCCGATTTTTGTTCATGGATTTCAACGGAACAATAATCTCGCATCCCGGCTCTATCTTTGTACGATTTCCCTTGCATACGGCAAGCGTCCCATTTGGATAAAGCACATATGCCCTTCGTTTTTTCGCATCAACACTATACCCTCCGGCATTTTCCACGTAATCCTTATATTTCATTTTCTTGTGATAAGTTACAGCATTAGGATGCATCACCGCACCACTAATCTTAACTGTATTCACGTAATTAGAAACGTGCAACACATCACCTTCACGAAGTACCAAGTCTGCCTCACCTCCCGGATTTTCCAATGCTTTTTTTAAATCGATTCCCACGTAATAAACCTTTTCCAAAGACATACTATCTATCACTAAAGAATCACGACTGGAATGTTTAGCTAACTGCAAAGCAGAACTAACTCTTGCCAATTCATCAGCATTCATCCGACGCAACAAACGAGCCCCATTCACGTAGGCTTTGGAAGTAACCCCGCCAGCCCGTTTTACAATATCAGAAAGACGATCATTGGATGAACGCTTTGCGTATACACCAGGGTAAAGGACCTCGCCATTCACCGTCACGTTCTGCTGTTCACGGTATCCCGGGGAACGACGAACATATATCTCATCAAAAGGTTCAAGTGTAAATTCAGGATCTCCCTCCACAACCAAACCATTCTTCAAACCAAATGTAAATAATTCAGCCTCAGCCGGAGCTTCCTCCGTACTATTAGGAGACTTTATTCTTCGGGAAACATCCACCCGCACCATAGAGGCAGACTCCAACAAACCACCGGCTTGTAACACTGCATCCTCCAACGTCATATTATCCACGAAAGGATATTTTCGAGGATTCTTCACCTCTCCCCGAATGTCAATCACGTAATCTCCCCGCAATTCTGTTGCTGAAGGTACATACAAACGGTCATTCTTTTTCAATGGAATATCGTCGATCTCACCCCTTAACAATTTTCCCAGATCAACAGCAAGCATTTCTTGACTTAAATCCTCTTTCTCTCGATATAAAATAGTTCTATTTAAAAAGGCATCTTCCCGCGGTCCTTCCACCACGTTTATCAAATCCTTCACTGTCTTTATGGAATTATTTATCGCGTAATTTCCGGGACGATATACCGCTCCTGTCACGGTTACGCGATTTTCGTATCGACTTATGATCGGATCAATCATAACAGAATCACCGTCAGCCAACGTAAAATCAACAAAATCTTCGTTATCTACAGTATATATTTGAAACTCGGAATCTCCCTTACGGCTCACATTCACATTCTTCTTGTAAGCATCACTAGTAAATCCCCCAGCATACTCCAATAATTTACTCAGACTCTCCTCTCCCTTCATCTCGTAACGCATCGGACGTTTCACTTTACCAGCCACAGTGACAATTTTCTCGTAAGTACCCACGTTAATCAAATCACCATCCTGCAAAGTAATATCAAAACTATTATTACCATTCATGATATAATCATAAACATCCACGTGCTTAAAGGCTTTTCCATTCCGATACAACACGACATCCCGCAAAGTTCCCACGTTATTTACACCTCCTGCCGCGTACAACGCGTGAAACACCGTTGCCAAAGAGGGTAACATATAGGTCCCGGGCATGACAATCTCCCCCATCACGTTCACTTGAATACTTCGAATTTGTCCCAACGACACTTTCAAAAATGTTGATGGATTTTCTGACGCTAAATCTGAATATATACGACTAAACATCGTTTTTAAATAAGAAGATGCCTCTTGAATCCGTTTTCCATTCAAATAAATCGGTCCTATATTCGATACATTTATACTCCCCTCCGGGGATATCACCTGCCGAACAGTCGCTTCCGAATTTCCCCATATATCAATGATAACCTCGTCTCCTGGCCCCAACACATAATTCTCCGGTGTAGGAATATTCAAACTCGGTTCAAAAGTTAAATTTTTATTACTAAACAAATTCCGCCCGAAAATACTATTCTTATCCCCTTCTGTAACCAACACCACATCCCGATTCTCTAACGAGATAGTTTCAATACGCTCTCTATTTTCTTGAGCCAAACCTCCCTGCTTTCCTGCATTTTCTCTCTCGTAATTCTCCTTAATTCTCAACACCTGCTCTTTCGTGACGCCTTTTTGCGATAACATCAAAATAATCTCGTCTTGACTTTTTCCTTGAGCCTGTGCGGACTTCACGGCTTCAATAACTTGCGCATCGGTCATCTGCGCACAAGCAATTCCCGTGACGCCAAGCATAAGTACAATAAAAATTAAAAATCTCATATTACTTTTTTTGAATGTTTTTTATGCAACCATCCCACAGGTTCATCTTTCTTGATTCACAAATCAATCCTGATAAACCTATATGCCGGATCGGCCACAAAGATACAGCATTAATTGAAAATCGAAAATCGAAAATCGAATTTTATTATAGTTTTCAGTCTATAACGTTTCTTCAAATCTCATACTTGCTCTCGTAACGCATAAAATTTACATCTCAAAGGCAAATAAACAGCCACCAGCACCACCATAGAAATAATAAAATAAATCAATGTATACTCGGGAACATATACCAACACCAACAAATACCCCAAATTAACAACAGCCTGTACCCCCATGTAGATCAAAGAAACAGGCAAATGAGCAAACTTTCCCTCGTTAGCTAACAACTGGTATAAATGTTTCCGGTGTGGTTGTCCGATGTTCTCTTTCAACAAGATACGATGGATAATCGTCAGCACCCCATCCACCCCATAAACTGCCAAAAACACTAATGCAGACACGTGTCCGGTATGCATTATAAATCCACCCAACAAAAAAAGTATAATAAAAGCCATTGATATGGCTCCTACATCCCCGGAAAAACATTTGGCACGAGAACGGAAATTATAAAAATTAAATACCAGCAATGATAGTATCACCACGGGAATAAACCCCGCCGGCGCTATCGGGAAAACAAACGCATTGATTCCCCATAACGCCAACATGGCAACCAGACTATATCCTCCGGTAATGCCGTTAATACCATCCATGAAATTATATATATTGAGTATGGCTAACCCAACAAATAAAGCCACAACCACGTATCCCCACGAGACCTCGTGGACTCCTAACTGCAACAGCAGCAATAATAAAGAAAAGGTCTGGATCAAAAGACGAACCTTTGCAGAAAGCGGGTGCATATCATCAATAAAACTCACCAAAGCCACCAACGTCAATCCGCATAAAAACCAAGGTGCAAAAAAATCAAAAATCAATCCATGTACAAGTACCCCTAAATAAAAAATCACCCCACCTCCTCGTAGGGTAATTGTATGATGAGAACTCCTTGCATTAGGAACATCCAAAATATTATACCTCTTGGCAATCTTAAAATAAATGTTCTCCAGCACGAAAAGGAGCAGGAGAACAAATCCATAGATCCAATTTATCATTTCTGTTGCTTAAACGATTCAACCATCTCTCGAATCCCATCCTCCAAAGTATAACGAGGCTCGTAACCGATAGCACTTAATGCTAACTGACGATCAATAACCACATCTCCCCAAAGTTTCTGATAAAGATCAGGACGAACCTTCTCTACCAGTTTCAAGAATATAGAAGGAGAAGGTAAATTTACCGTGTGTACTCCCAATTGACGAGAAATTTCCTCGACCACGTTACGCGTAGAATAAGGAACTTTATCCGTCGGATAGAACACACCCTCAACCTCTTTCTCCACGGCTAAATGAATAAACTCAACCAAATTTTTTACATTAATAAAATCACGACTATTCCGGGCAGAACCGAAAGGCAGCGGAATATGCTTATTTACCAAACGAATCAAACGCAACATATTACCCGGAGCCATTCCACCCCCGTATGCCATCGGCGGACGAATAATCGCAGCCTTAAACTCCCGGTCGCTCATTGCCATTAACTCTTTATCTGCTTTAAGCTTAGAACTTCCGTAATAAGTCTGTGGTCTTTCCGGTGTTGTCTCAGAAATTCGACTGGCACTACCAAACACGGCTATCGTACTCATCTGCACAAACTGGCCTACTCCAGCTTGTTTTGCTTTTTGAGCTAATAAACAAGCCATCCGATAATTCACATCATCATAAAGTTCTTGGTCTTTCACTTCCGGACGATGTACGATAGCTGCAAAATTTATTACCGCATCAAACCCTGAAAATGCTTCAACGGGCATATCTCGAAATGCTTTCACAACAATCTCTTTCTCGTACCCGGTCGGTCTGCGACTGTAACACGTGATTGAATCCGTTGATACATATTTCCTTATAAATTGCCCGGCAATAAAACTATCTCCTCCAATAATCAATATTTTTTTCATTCCTTGATCCATTTAAAACGGCATAAACCTCCAACTTGCCCACATACATGAGCATCATTATCTATCTCATATTAGCGTGTTTATAAACAGGATACGCTCTCTCCTCTTATCTCGCTCCCCTTTTACGTCGTATAGACCTCAGATGTTTTATTCATTCTCATATAATTAATAATAGTGTTGTGTGTGTTGTTTTTAATCAAGATGCAAAAGTACATCGAAGGTTGCGTCACAAAACGATGTTTTTTTGTTTTTAACAACTTCTTAACAAGTTAGACGTCTTGTCAAAAATCATTTAAAAATATAATATTCACACACGCCTATCAGTAGTAATTATTTAAAAGGAAAACTGAAATTATACCCCCAGTTACGGGAAACAAACATTTACAAAACTTTACTAATATAATAATTTACAATAACACTCAATACTTAATATCCTATTCCTCCTTTAATAAAATTCGCTTTAATTGCTCATATGATCTCCCCCAAGTATATTGCTTTATATTAACATTGCCATTCACTGCCAAACGACAACGCAAGTCGGGATCTTCAATTAATCGAATGATATTATCCGCCAAAGATTCAACATCTTTCACAGGACTAACCAATGCTGTTTCTTGATGATGAGCCATTACCATATAACCTCCATTATCAGTGCAAGCAACAGCGCATCCACATTGCATTGCTTCTCCTATTGTCAAGCCCCACCCCTCCGCATGGCTCGCACCAACATAAATAGCCGCCTCATTGTAAAGCCTGTTCAAAGTTCCCTTGTCTGGCATTTGATAATAAATATACCAATCAGGCAGATCTACAGGCTTTTCATACACACCAAACAAGTTTACCGTTAAAGTCGGATACTTTTTCTTTACGATTTTCAAAGCTTCAAAAGCATCTCGAAAACCTTTCCATTCTAACTCGTGATATAACATAACAACTCTCATCGGATCTCGCTCCCTAATTTCGATTGTTATATCGAACATATCAAAATCAAAACCATTCTCAACAACATCAACAGATTCCTGTAAACTAGTTGCAATATCTTTTAGCCAGGGAGCAATTACGATTTTATGTAATGGTGCTTTCCAAGTTCCTAACAGACGCTTCTCATCGGGACAACTCCACTTCTCATAATGCTGAATAAAATAATATTTATTACTAACATCAATCCCCTTATAATTTATCAGATACTCCGCAGTTTCCCATGATGTCGCAATATAACAATCTGCAATAGGAATATTTTGTTGTGCAAGAGAATACACCCATTTTTGTTTTACTTGTTCATTTACGCTAAACCATCTATCAGGTAGATATGCTTTAGTCCGTTTTAATTGCCAATAATAATGCCAACGACGGCATCTATATATAAATGATTGCTCTTCAGGAAACAGTTGGGCGGCATAAACAAGATGGACAAGAAAACCATCCCCAGCTAACCGATTAGCATACTCATAGACAACTTTAAATCCTCCGACAGGAACACTTGCAGAACAAGGAAGCAAAAAAACGACACTTTTCATCCCAATTAATTTTACAACAAAGATACAAGAAGATTTGTAACTAGAAAAATAACAAAATCATACATTAACTAGAAATTTTTCAAACGATATTTCCAAATCTTCAGTAATTCCCTTTCTTTACGAAAAGATGAAAAATATACGACATGAATAAGAGCATTTATTCCATAAATTATTTGACAAAGTAAAAATATAATACGACTCCGAGACGTCTTCCTTAAATAAAGTCGACGTGATTGCAAAAACATATTTTCTCTATATTCCTTTAATTGAACACTTTGTCCTTCCAAGTGAATGATGCGAGCATCAGGAACACTCATTACATCATAGCCCATTTTACGAATACGAAAAGTCAATTCAGTCTCCTCGAAATACATAAAAAAATCCGGATCAAAATACCCTGCTTCATCTAATACGGATTTACGAATCATCATATCTGCCCCTGTCACATATCCAACATTCAAAGGTTTCTCTGTATGATTAAAAAATAGATTATTACCATAACGCCTAAATGATAGACGTTCCCCGAATAATTGGTCGACCTCACTATACAAAGAAGGTAAATACATCAAATATGAATGAATAGGTTCCAATTCCTTTGTATACAAATTACCCCCACAAATGGCAACATTTATATGGTTATCCAAAAATTCACTTAATATTTTCACAGCATTATTCAATAGAATCGTATCTGGATTCAACAGAAAAACATTTTTCCCCTTAGCTATTTTTATCCCCTCATTATTAGCTCTACCAAAACCGACATTTTCCAATAACGAAAGAAAAAATACACGCTCACCATAACGACTTTTACATATTTCACGCGAATTATCTGAAGAGTTATTATCAACAACAATTACCTCATAAGAAATATCATTACACTTTTCAAAAAGCGAATCTAACGCATTTACTAATAAATGAATTGTATTGTAGTTTACTAAAATAATCGATACATCTATCATTATCTATCGAACTTTAAATTTTGAGAAACTTGATATTCCCATGAAAATTTTTCAAACAATGTAGAAGAAGGCATTGCAGACTCCTTTAATTGAACTTTCTCATCAATTATCGCCTGTAATTTAACAGCCAAAGCATTTACATCCTCTTGCTCCAAAAAATCACCATACCCATACGAGATTGCTTCTTCCGCAAAACCAACTTTTGTTGAAAGCATATAATCCCGGAAACGAAACGCCTCCATCAATACAATTCCAAAACTTTCAAAACGTGAAGTAAAAACAAAAACTTTAGCACGATTATACCATTCCCACAAAACTTTTTTATCATAAATCGGCCCTGTAAACAAGACCACATTCTTCAAATGAGGATTATCTTGAAAAAAAGAATTGATATACACTCTAAAATCGTTCTCATTCTTTTCTATTGGTCCAATAAATACAACTTTCCATCCTTTCAGATCTATCATCTTTAATGCTTGAAGAAACATTTCACTATTTTTTTGATAAGAACCAATACGTCCAACTGTCAAAAAAATATTCTCTTTTTGAGATAATGTTTTTTCTTCCATATGCAAATTCCCTAAAATATCCTCATCAAATCCATTCAACATTAGGGTAAGTTTATCCTTTACACTTATACCAAAAACAGGCTCACACAAACGTTTGTAATCATCTTCTATCTCAATAGATATCTTATCAATCTTTTTCAACAACTTTTTAAACCAATAACACAAAATCTTTACTTTCCAATTATTTGAGCGACATAATTGTTCTTCTTGTGCCAAAATTGCCAACCCATCTGCTTTTACATATAAGATACCAGACGGATGCAATAGCTTGTATGTCAATCCCAACAATAATGTTCCATAAGAAAAATGGAATAACATCAATAAATCTATTGACCACGCATGCCAAAATAGATAAAAGAATTTAGCTAACAACCCTTTTTGCCGCAAAGGATGTAAGTTTACTCCTCGCCACTCCTTGGGCATTGTTTTATTTGTTTCTGTTGATCCATATACGATATTAACTGCATATCCCAATACTCGACCTAAATAAAACGGAGTTAAAAAAACATCTTTACCCAAATGCTCCTCTTCAATACTATTGAATATTAGAGTTAAATTCTTTTTACGTTTCATATCTTCCTACCCATTAAATTCTTCAGATATTTTCTGATATTAAATCCAAATATTCCACTCACAGCAATAAATAATAAACCGAGAATCATACCTGAAATAAACAAGCTATAGAAAGGCCTTACATCTTTCAAAAGAATATTTAAACCTACCAAAAGAACTACAAGCAATAACAAACATAAAAAGCATTTGACAAAATAGTAATAAACTTCTCTAGGAACATCCAGTTTTATTAACTTTAACATCCACATTGCTGCCACCATATGAGTTACAAACAACGAAATTGCAAATGTATAAACTCCCATATACCGGAATAACAACAAATTTATTATAATCATACCAACTTGTGTCATCATTCCATAAAACGCATACTTTTTCCCCTCATTCTGTGCCAATAATGTAAGTCCAAATAAGAGATAAAAAGCAACCCCGACAAAAGATATTCCATACAATCGAGTTATCTCCGCAATCTCTTCCACGACGGGTAATGTCATATCCCCACGTAAATAAAGGAATTTACACAAAGGTATAGATGCCCCAACTAAAATTGGAACTGTCAAGCATAAAATTATAAATACTACTTGAATATTTTGTTTCAAATCACATCGAAAATTTTCAAAATGCCTCTTTGAAAAATGAAGGGCTAAAACAGGAACCATCACCGAGGCGAGGATTCCTGACAACACTGATTGCAATATATCTGTAAACTTTCTTGAGTAATCCAATGTCGACACGACACCTTCTCCCAAATAATTTGCCAAACTACGCTCCAATAATCCACTACATTGCCCAGCAAAATAAGGTAAGAAGAATGGTAAAGCAAATAACACAAAAGGACGTACATCGCTCCAGTTTATACTAAAAAGACGAATTCTAATATTGATTTGTCTTGTTCTTATATAATACATAATAACAAGCAATAACAAAATAATGCTGATATATTGCGACACAACCAATGAATAAATACCAATCACCGGAGCGAGAAATATAATACAGATCAAATTTGCGATTCCAGAAAAGAAACCAACAATTTCCGGAATATAAAAATAATTATAAGCATTAAGAACACTAATCCCAATACTTGTCATCTGATTAATAACAAACGTCGGGAGCAATAAAAACAACATTTTAACAAATATAGCACTATGCTCTGTCGCTAAAGAAGGAGCAACAATACCCATCAAAGGATAACGAAATATAAAGAGTAAAATAGAGATCAAGATTGTTACAAATATCATAAGAAGAAGTAATTCGCTTGTCTTCCTTAAAGCAACTGGCTCTCCTTCCTGCTCCCTAATAAAAATAAATTTTGTACGAAATGTTTCATTAATTGGCCCCCAAACAGCCGAATTTACAGTAGCAATAAAAGCAGAGACCAAAATCCACACATCACGTCCAATACTAATTCCAAAGAATTTCGCTGCCAACACTAATGTTATAACTGATATTCCGGTTCTTAGTAAACGTAATCCAAACAAGTAGGTCGATATTTTTCTCAAATTTTGAGTCATTTTCTTTACTTAAATTTTTTCACTTACATATACTCTACTTTATGTACTTCTTTTTTATTGCTTGATTTATCTTTCGTCTTTCTTTATCAAAAAACCACCCCCATTTATTCAAATAATAAACAGCAGCTTTTACATGAATCCAAAACAATCGCAAATTCTTATGAGATCCTTTCTCAAAATCATGAATAATAGTTATTTCTGGAAAATAAACAGTCCGGTAATGTTGAAATATTCTACGATTTAAATCAGTATCTTCACCATACATAAAGATCCCTTCATCAAAAACCCCAATCTCTCTTATCACCTCTCGTCGTAAAAACATAAAACAACCAGATAAATAAGGGACATCCATGATATGATCGTATCCCGTAAATCGCATTTCAAAAAAGTAATCAACCCTAGCCCGAATTTTATTAAACGGGAGAAACATCCGAATAATCCAATCCCGAGGAGTCGGTAACAACTTACATAAATACTGCAAATTACCATCAGGATATACAATTCGGGGCATACAATTTCCGATATTAGGATTTTCTTCCATAAAATGATATAGTTTTTCTAGCACTCCATTCTCAAAACGAATATCAGGATTTAATACCAAATGATATTTTCCCAACTTTGAAATATCCCTCATGATAATATTATGAGCTGCTCCGAAACCTATATTAGCATTATTATAAATATACTCAACCCGAGGATCATTATACCACTGACGTATCGTATCATCAGGAGAGTTATCTATTATATACAAAAAAACATCCATACCAGTATTTAAAAAACTGGTAACGGCAGCATCTAAAACTTCCTTTTTATTTTTATAAGTAACAATCGAAGCTGTAACTAACATATCACTTTATAATTATTGTCCTTGATAAAAGTACTGATAACCGGGTAAAGAAAGAAAACCAATAGGCACAAGCTAATCTCCATCTTCCCGTTATCAAAGCAATCCCTCCCCCTGCAATAGCACGTAGACAAACAAGACATCCTTCTTTGTAGAGTTTATGCTTACACAACATATACACTAGCCCTCTCCCGTAATTATTAAATCTTAAAATCAATTCTTTGAATTTCAATTTACTATACTTCAATGATGGTGAGGGATGAAAGTTATAAACTTTAGCCGTATAATGAAATTCATCATATTCTAATGCTCTCAAAAAATAATCACCATCTTCACCTGCCCCATATTTTGCCCCGATACCCAACTGCTCATCAAAATATCCTACTTTATAAAAAGTATCTTTAGACAACATTAATCGCACACACCCCACGAACAATACATCTTTCTTTTTTAATAAAGCCCCATCTGCTATATTATAATTTGAATAAGTTTCTTTTGTATCTCTACATAAAACATTCAAAATTGTATTACCTAGAATAACACTTTCATATAAATCAAAAAAAGAAGAATCAAAAGTAGTGTCATCATCTGGGAATAATAAATAATCAAACTGAACATTATGATTCACAATATATTCAATTCCGATATTTCTTGATCGAGAAGAAGAGACTTTGTTATTCAAGGAAATCTTTTTTATTGTCAACAACCCCGAACCCTCAATCAATCCATCTTTTTCCAAAGACATATCAACAAGAACAAGTAAAATTGAATACCTTCTATTACTCTCAAGCAGGCTATTTATTAAATCATTTACCACTTGAGTCTTCATAAAAGGCACAATCATCACAAGATTATAACAATAAGATTTCACTTCTGTCATATTTAATTCTTTAATTTTCTCGTTGATAGCATATAAAAGAACACCATTAATTCAAATATAAATAGAAATATTCCTATGACAAATAATGTTTTCAATTGTAATGCCTCAACGTTAAAGGTATAAGGAAATATCGCACTATTGTTACGAACCAAGTAATACAAAATAAAGTAACACAAACAATATTCACCCACAAAAAGTGTAAAATAAGTCTTATTTTTAGTTTCTTTTAATTGTTTGTATATAATTGGTATCAAAATAACCGGAGCAATATCGAAATACCATGCGATTCTCAGTACTAACATATTTCCCGGGAACAATATCCCCAAACATATAGAAAACAAAAGTAAATTCAAGAATATTCTCTCTCGCAACCCACACTTATTCAAGTCATTTATTGCTAGAAACATAACGAGTAATATGATTGGAAAAACAACCTTAACCAAGCCTAATAAACTCCTTCCAGAAACAAATGTTGATTGCAAATAAAATTGATACCGCTCCGGCAACAGAACACTAAGAGACTGCAATATGGATGTCATATCAAAAGAAGTCAACAGCAAAGATAATAATATACATACAAAATACATATACTTTTTTACTGGCAACATGGCTAAACATATCCAAGGTACTATCATCAATATTGAAATATGAAACATCGAACAAATTAAAAGGAAAAAAATAGTTCGGATATATTCCTTATTAGACAAATAATATAATGCTAGCAAAAAAAATGGAACTGCCATATATTGTCTCACAACATTCAAACCATTAAAATAAGCTCCTAAAAATACAAATAAAAATAATGACATCACCCATGAATCCGACAATACGCGAAATGCAATACAAGTAAAAAAGATCACAAAAAGTGATGTTACAACAAAGAAATATTGAGGATCTGTAAATCCCCAAGAATTAAGAACATGCACGAGTCCTTTCACTCCTACTTCAAACCTTTGCAAAGCCTCCGGATCTTGTATTATAGAAACATATTCTGCATAATCATATCCCACATTCACTCTAAATGCAGCCAATATGAATAAAACAACTGCTAATACAATTCCCCAGATATTAATTTGATCTTTCAACATTCATTCAACAATTTATCCGCCCGAAGATGAAACTTTCCAAAACTCTTAAAAACATTCTTAACAATCTTATTTATACCCAGCATGTAAATAAGCCTTTAAAAGTATCACATTTACCGCTACCATAAATCCAATGAAAGCAAATAACAACCCCAATACGCTTAAATGAGAAAAGAGGCCACCTGGAACCAATTCTTTTGTAATACGATCAGGTTTTAACATGAGTAAATCACTATCTTTTTGAAAAAGCTGCAAATCTGCGATTTGAGACATTAAATTCAAACTCGAATTATATAACATCTGACACTCATTTTCCAATCGGGCAATCTCCATACGATCAATAATCGTCACATTTTTTCTATTCAAAAGATCTTGCAGATACTTTGACTTTTCTGTCAAGGTTAATAATATCTGTTCTTTTTTTCTATCTAATAAACAAGACTCTAGCTCCAACTGATCTTTCTGTAGTTCTATAACATAACTTGGAAACAATTCCTGAATCTTTTGCAACAGTTTTGTTGCAAAAACATCATCTTCTGAAGTAACAACTGACAAATTAATATGTAGAGAATCAAAAGAATTTATAATAACCGGCAAGGATATAACAGAACTTTCTAAAACTCCAGCAGTAACAAGCTCTTTCAAAAAAATAGAATCAGAGATAGCTTTAGAATAATCAACTCTTACTATTTTCCATGGTATTCGTTCACATGCGATCCATCTATCTTGATGCCCCTTTCCTTCCAATTGGTATTGTAAAACAAACCCAGTACTGTACTTATAAAGTTGTGGTTTCTTCGTAACCTTAAATACAATAACCCCAAATCCAACAAAAAGTAAAGTTATAATGATAATCAGCCACTTCTTATTCCATAAAAGCAAAATAATAGTTTCAACATTAAAATCAAAATTCTCTGCTTTATTCATTCTTTTACCATTCATAAACGTTTATTAATTAATCAACAAATTGCTTGTAAAAGTAGGCAAAATAAGTAGCCTTACCAAACTTTATTTTTAAAACAAGAAAGCATCCCATTCTAATTTAAATCTTCCTCATAAAAGATCGAAACTCATTCAACGAAATTTTATAATCATATCGTGTTTTGTATTCCTTGCGAGCATAAATACCATGTTGCTCAATCCAATCATAGTCTTGTTGTATCTTCCCTATTGTTTCTATAAATTCAGTTGCAGTATTACACAATGCCCCAACCTTAGCCGGATCTGTATCGTACCCCTCAAAAGCCTCCTTTGTCCCTAATATCGGTTTACCATACATTAAAGCTTCTGCAGTCTTTGTTTTCATTCCACTACCCAAAAAAATTGGAGAAATAACAACATCGGCCTTTTCATACCATGTTTCCAAACAATCTACAGTTCCAACTACCTGCACATTATTCTTCTCTAATCGTTCACGCTCCATTTCCAAGTCTTTACCCACTATATACAACGTAACATTCTCTAAAAAGGGCATTACCCCATCTACAAACCAGAGAATTCCATGTACATTAGCAAAAAAATGGGAACCAACGAACAATAATTTCAATTGAGTATCCGTTTTTCTTCCCCCGGAATTTCGGCATTTCAATTTATCTTCAAAACTAGTTGGTAAAATCAAATCTGATTTTCGATGATAAATACGCATTAACTCTTGAGCATCCCGCTTATTTAATACAATTACCTTATCAACCTCTTTGATCATCCTTCTTTCATAAACATATGCCAGAAAACTTTGCAACAAATATTTAATACCTCTTGTTGCTTTATACTCTTCCTTCGCATAAATATATTCTACATTATGAAAAAAAGATAAGATTACCATATCAGGGAACTTCTTTCTAATTGCATTAGCAAAACAACTAAACAATGAATTACTAATAAAAACAATATTAATCCCTTGCTGCTCGATAATTTTCAGAACATCTCGAATATATTGTTTAGTTATTCCAAAATAAAGGCCAGTCAAACGATTTTTCAATTTCACAAAACGAGTTTCATCATTTGCATATTCAAACTCATATACAAACAAATTATCTTCATAGATATCATGCAACAAATTATAATTTCTACGATTTATGACAGCACCTCCATATTGATATTTCATGCTGTTTGTGATATACAACAATTTATCCATGATATAAAATTAGAATTTCAATGGAAATAATACCTTAACCCTCTTACCACAAAATATAGTTTATAAAGATTGATCCCTTTTTTAAACCAAGACAAAATCAACCAATGTGCCCAATTAAAATATGACAAATATTTTCTCTGGTAATAAGAGTCATAAATTCTTTTTACTAACAAATTTCCCCGATCAACCCCGCCTTGATTACAACTAGTTAATAAACACCGTAGGTTAATTATAGCGATATCATCAAAATACTCTTGATACACACCTTTTCTTTCAAAAAATGACGTAATATATTCTGCTGCAACCAACGCATCTTTTGCGTGTTTTAATGTCGGAGATTTAGTCGAAGCACTCGGTCGCTGGTAATAATGATAACCATAATAATCACTTTTAGCTATCGTTCGGGCATAAAAAGCCAATTGTAACATTCCTGTCATATCTTCTGCCATACTCAAAGTATCAGGAATGATCATCTTTCGACAAACAGAAGTTTTTATTAATTTCATGCATAGACTCCATAATTGTTCACCACGTGCCAACTGATGAATAAATTCTTTAAATGATATCGAATCGAAACTGCTAGATAAAACAGGCTCATCTTTAGTATCACTACTAAAATAAACATTACCTAAAACAATCTCTGCATTTTTCGCTTTTGCACATGAATACAAACGATCCAAAGTCTCATTTTCTAACCAATCATCCCCATCCAAGAAAAAAACATATTCTCCCTGAGCTTGCTCGAGTCCAACTCTACGACAAGAAGTCACTCCTCCATTTTCTTTATCTATAACTTTTACTCGAGAATCCTTTGAAGCATATTCCTCCAATATTTTTAAAGAACCGTCTTTACTACCGTCATTTACAACTATTATCTCCAACTCCTTATAAGTCTGTTCAATTACAGAGTTTAAACAACGTCGGATATAAAGTTCTAAATTATAAACCGGAATAATTATAGATAATGTAACCATGTCTAATTATAACTAGATTCTGAGATTTGTCACAAAAGTAGTCATTTACTTGATATATTAAGTACCTAGCCTTAGAAAAAGTCTGAATATTCTAAATAGACTCATACCACAAATCAAACAAAGATATCCCACCTTTTTCCTTACGTTCAACCACCTCTCAACCGTTACTCCTCACATTTAAAATCGTTATCCCGCCACCACACAACGATCCCATGACGTAAGAGAAAGCGACCTGTAAGGCTCAAGAGATAGTTAAACCATAGAATTAAGGTAATACTACCTTAGAAATAAGCATAACAAGTGAAATTGCAGTCAAGAAAATATAGTATCACTCAAATTCGACCCAAAAGAAGTAGTAATACAACCCAAATACTCTCTCTCATTCAGAGATTACTCGAAGATCCTTCGTAGCTCAAATATTGCGGAATAAATGAGCTTCGAATAAATTTCGAAACATCTCTGAAAAAGGAGGATTATTTCCTTAGGATTTCCCCAGCTTCTCAACAGGTTCTCATTATAAACTTAGTTCTACGCAGAGGAATATATTTCGACCCTATAAAAGAAAAAACAAAAATCACGATCATGCCTCTAAAAAAGTCTCTGACGATATAACTCTCATTCAAATACCTGCAAATATTTACACGATGATTTTAAGCATAGCTATATATCATAGCTCTCCCACAACTTTTGTTCCCGGCTCAAAAAACATAATATCATAAATAGGGAGATAAGTAATACCATTCTCCTGATAAACCTTTTGTTCATTGGATAATACAAAACCTTGATGTATATTGTATTCCTTTATTTTCAAAAGTTTATTAAGCGCACTATAAATAGCATAATCCTTTCCTGATTTTATTTCCAACGGCAAAACAGTAAGTTGATCGGCATCATCTATCAGATAATCCACCTCACCATTATTTTTGTTATCATAGTAATAGAGATTAAAACCATGCGCACGTAACTCTTGCGCTACGACAGTCTCGTACACGGCCCCTAAATTGATACTCCGCACATTCTGCATGATGGCTTGAATATTATTTAAAAAAAATAAACCTGTCAACAAACCCACGTCGTTCAGATAAAGTTTGAGTAAATTCTTTCCACAATTCTCCATCAACGGATAGCTAGGAACGCTGATAGCTCTCACCTCCAAAGCCACTCCCGCCGAAATAAGGTAATCAAATTCATCTTCATAATCCGTCATTCGTTTGCCTTTCTTTTTCTCAATACTTTTTGCTATTATTCGTTTTTTTCTATTTTCAAGATTTGACGGAATAAGATTATAGATACGCTGTATTTTCAATCTGGCATGTTCCTTTTCATATTTTGAAGCATCAAGGCCGTATAAAGCATGAATATCTTCCTGAATCTTCCGAATGGCCACCACGTTATGTTGCTCCACAAACGTATTCACCGCATCAGGCAATCCTCCCACGATCAAATACTTTTTGAACAGTACTTTATTAGAACCTGATTGTAAGTACTTTTCAATATAGCTTTCGACTTTCCGGTATAACATAATACACTTCTTCTTGGTTTATGCAGACTCAAGGATACACTTTTCCAACAAAAAAGCCACATCAAAAACACACTTTTCGTATATTTTACAAGCTAAATAAATACACTTTTCCGAAAGAAATAATAAATCTGAATATTTACAACGCCTTTACACAATCTAATGAAACATCCGCACAAACGCCTATCAAACACGGAATATGAACCGCAACCCGATGTCCACCAGCCACCTCGACCAACTCCCCCTGAACTCCAGTTAATTCGCCTTGAATCACACGTACACCAGATCCAACCAGAGCCTTTCCACTCACAACTTCAAGCGATCCGGCATTTTCATTCAAAATCCGCAAACTATCCAACTGTTCGTCCGAAATCACAACCGGGCCCTGTTTCTCTTTTAACAACGCAATCACGCCCCCAATTGATAACACGGAAGGTAAATTCATTTCAGAAACACGGACAAAAATACACCCCGTAATCACAGGAACTTCTAACCTTTTCACCAATCCATCCCTCACAAACTCGACCTTTCGCACAGGTAAATAATTCTCGATTCCTGCTTGTTCCAAACGCTCCTTCACACGTTTTTCCGCCCGAGAAGCAGTGAAAACTGCATACCAATTCGTCTTCTCCATTACTCTCTGACTTCTAAATTTTCGGCTACCTGAATTTTATTTAAAACCTCTTCCATATGATGTTCTACACCTTCCTCTTCCATCTGGAAATCAATAGATTCATAGGTTGAATTTTTCGATTTAAACTCAGGAACAATACATTTCATTTGTTTCACCACGGCAAAATTATCTTTTGTCTGCAAAGCTATATCAAGAGCCTTTATCGCATCCGTAACTTCACTATAATTATATTCACGTACTTTGGCAATCTTTATTCGTTCATGCACGGTCGGCAAAGTCGTCTCCTTCACGTTAAGCACCTCCTCGTACAATTTCTCTCCCGGTCTCAAACCAGTGAAGACGATATGAATATCTTTCCCAACTTCATAACCGGAAAGTTTAATCATTTTACGAGCCAGATCGACAATCTTAACGCTCTTACCCATGTCAAAAACAAATATTTCACCGCCATTTCCCAACGCCCCCGCTTGCAAAACGAGCTGACATGCCTCGGGAATAGTCATGAAAAAACGAGTTATTTCCGGGTGAGTAACCGTTATCGGACCACCCGCTTCTATCTGTTTCTTGAAACGAGGGATCACCGAACCATTCGATCCCAAAACGTTCCCAAAACGAGTAGTAATAAAACGAGTATTCGCGATGCGATTCAATGATTGCGTGTAAATTTCCGCTATACGCTTACTTGCACCCATAACATTCGTCGGGTTCACCGCTTTATCAGTAGAGATCATCACGAAACGCTGGCAATCATACTTCACAGCACAATCGGCAACATTTTTCGTTCCGAAAATATTCGTTTTCACACCTTCAATCGGGTGTTTTTCCATCATGGGAACGTGCTTATAAGCAGCCGCATGATACACGATATTGGGATGATATGTTTTAAAGATTCCTTCCACCCGGCTCGCATCACGTACATCCCCGATCTCGATTTTATAATCCGTGAAACCACACTCTTCTTTCAGTTCCAGCTCAATATCATAAAGCGGAGATTCGGCCTGATCAAACAAAACGATCAAAGAAGGATTAAAATGCGTCAACTGCCGCACGATTTCACTCCCGATAGAACCAGCCGCCCCGGTCACCAAAACCACTTTATTCAATAATTGTTTCCGAAGATTGGTCTCCTCCATATGAATCACGTCCCTCTCCAATAAATCTTCGATCTTGATATTCCGGATATGCCGCATACTTAACTCCCCGTTAATCCAACTTTCAAAACGAGGCACTTCGAGTACATTCACATCTGCAGCCAAGCAGATCTCGACAATCTCCCGTTTTTTATCCGGAGAAATCATCTTTTTGGCGATGACCACCTTGTCCACCCGGTTACGTTTCAACAAACCGGGTAAAGACGACATCTTGTAAATCTTGACCCCCTCGATAATCTTTCCCGCTTTCCGATCATTCACATCAACAAAAGCAAGAATATTATACGTGGCATCCTCCACGTTATCCATGGCATGTTTTGCCATGATACCGTATTCATCGCTACCACATATAATTACATTCTTTTTAGTACGCTCCGCACCGATATACTGCGCAAAGACTTTCTTCACGATCACCCGGCTCATAACCATCAAACTGGTCAGAAGAACGTACTCCGTGAGTAAAACGGAAACCGGTATAAAAAGATAATCATACAACAGGAAAAACACACCACTACCCAAAAGAAGGGCAATCTCCCCTGCCGTCAACACGTAGTAGATGCGCAAAGCATCCTCCGTTCCCGTGAAACGTACTATTCCGGAATAAGTATGCCCCAAAAGGAAACTGATCACCCGGACACCCACGATAACGAGAGCCCCGGTCAAGACAAAATCTAATCTCATCCGGTCAATCTGGAAATTGACCCAGATCAGATAAGCAACGCTAACTGCCATAATAGCGAGAGCCACGTCAATCAAAAATACAATCCATCGAGGAGTGTATGAGAATGAACGCAACGTCCTCATTCTATTCAGACCATTTGTGATAAATGCAACCATAATTTTTTTAATATAAAAATAAAACCTTCACGGGATAAACCTCCTAAAAGGTGGACACCCGCAAAGGTAATAGTAATAATATTAAAAAAAAAATTTTTTTAGTAGGCCTTCAAAATATTAACCTCATCTTCAGTCAGGAAACGCCAGTGGCCCCGGGGTAAATTTTTCTTCGTGATCCCGGCAAAAAAGACACGGTCCAAACGAAGAATCTGGTAACCCAAATGCTCGAAAATCCTCCGGACGATACGATTTCTACCAGAATGAATTTCAATCCCCACCTGTGTACGATCATCTTCCGCCACTCTCACGTCATCCGCTTGGATAAAACCATCCTCCAAGTCGATCCCCTTACGGATAGCCTCCAAGTCGCCCGTTTGAACCACCTTGTCCAAGAACACGTGGTATATCTTTTTCTGGTTATACTTCGGGTGAGTCAATTTCTTGGCCAAATCGCCATCATTCGTGAAAAGCAACACTCCCGTGGTCTGGCGGTCAAGCCGTCCGATCGGGTACACGCGCTCTTTACAAGCTCCCTCGATCAATGTCATCACGGTTCTACGTTCCAAAGGATCTTCCACGGTCGTCACGTAATCTTTCGGCTTATTCAACACCAAGTATACTTTACGTTCGGGAGTAATCACTTGATCATCAACCTCCACTCGATCCGTACGCTTTACTTTTACCCCGACTTGTTGCACGACCTCCCCGTTTACTTTCACCCGACCGGCTGCAATCAACACATCAGCATCACGACGTGAACACACTCCGCCTTTAGCGATATAACGGTTCAAGCGTAATTCTGTCTCCTGCCCCTCGTTCTTCTTGCGATATTCAATTTGTTTTTTCTTACTATACACACTTTTGGGAGCGCCATCCCCATCTGCCCGACGGGTAAACACTTTTCTCGCCGGACGATCAGAATAACGATCCCGACGATCATCCCCCTCTCTGCGATCCCGACGATCGCCACGATACCCTTCTCCACGTCCTCCTTCCTCACGGGAACCTCTTTCCCGACGTCCTTCCTCTCGTCGATCATTACGATCCCTGTTTTGATAACGATTATCTCTTCTTTCTGCATTTTCATCCCGATCTTGAGGCCGCCTTTCACGACGCTCTCCACGATCGGAAAAACGATTGTTATCCCTGTTACCTCTCTCGTATGATCTTCTATTATCCCGATTCTCGTAACGATTATTCTCCCGATCCCCTCTTTCACGATTTCTGTCTGAATCCCGGTAATAACGATTCCCGTTATCTCGCTCTCCCGTACCCTCGTTACGCTCTCTCTCCCGTTCTTTGTTCAAATCACGGATATACCCGTGTCCTTGTTCCCGTCTCGGTCTGTCCGTGTTGAAACGGTTAGGTCTTCTTGTTTCGCTTTCTCCACCTTCACGGTTTTCGAAACGCGGTGTTCTGCTCCGACGATTCTCATCACGATTCTCGATCGGCCTTGTAATTCTAGGTCTTTTAGTCTCCCTATTCATATACTTACGTATAAATTTTTGATTTTAAATTTATGATTCTTGCTTATAGCCCTCATCGGCCTATTCTATTGATTGAAGATATGCACTCATTTTTCATACCTTCTTAATTATTCATTTTTAATTCTACATTTTCAACTTTCAATTATTTCGGTGCCGCCCGGTATACAAATAACGCCACCACAGCAAATAACATATTCGGTATCCATACCGCTAATAACGGACTCATGCCCCCATTGGTTGCAAAAACCGTGGAAAATTGCATAAATAATATGTACGAGAAACTGATTAATAATCCCAATCCCAAATGGAACCCCATTCCTCCTCGAATTTTACGAGAGGCGATACATACCCCAATTAACGTCAATATGAATGTAGCGAAAGCGCCCGAAAACATCTTGTACTTCTCGATCTGGAACTCAACCACGTTACTACTTCCCCGCAATTTTTGCCGGGCGATGTATTCATCCAGTTCCGGTAATGTCAAGCGCTCCTTAATTTTCTTGGGGTCCTCGGAGAATTCCGCCGCACTAAAATTTAATAGCGTATCAATAGTTTGTCCCGTCGTGTAAGTCTCCTTGATCCCGTCAAATTCCCGTAGCGTCCAGTTGTTAATCCGCCACTTCTCAAGTTCCTTATTCCATGAAATAGATTTTGCCGTCAATTTACTAACCAACGTATCCTCCCGAAATACCTCGTAAGTAAAATCATTACCCCGACTGGAATACACGTTAAAACTCGACATATAAATAAAAACACCCGGTGCAATCTGCCGGTGAATATTCTCTTCCTTGTTACTATACTTTTTCCAAATATATTGCTCGGAGAACTCGATCCGCTTCTTGTTGGCATTCGGAATAATAAAAGCACTCAAAAGAAGTGACAAACAGGCAATCACCCCGGCCGAGATCATGTATGGCCGGACCATTCTCCGGAAACTGATACCCGTACTTAAAATAGCGATAATCTCACTATTATAAGCCATCTTTGACGTGAAGAAAATAACAGAAATAAAAGTAAACAAAGAGGAAAACACGTTTGCGAAATAAGGCACGAAATTCAGGTAATAATCAAATATGATCGCCTTCACGGGAGCCTCGTTTTCGATAAATTTCTCCAGTCTCTCCGAAAGGTCAAAAACCACGACAATACTCAAGATCAGTACCATCGAAAAGAAAAAGGTACCTAGGAACTTCCGGATAATATATAAGTCTAATTTCTTCATTTTACGCTAGTTGCTTCTCAGCACTATAATCTTCTTGTAACTTTCTTTATCGTACTCTCCTTCCACGTCACGAAATCTCCTTCCAGTATATGTTTACGAGCTTCACGTACTAACCACAAATAAAACGACAAATTATGGATCGAGCAAATTTGTAGCCCTAAAATTTCATCTGCCTTGATTAAATGGCGCAAATACGCTTTCGAGTAATCATCATCTACAAAACTCAACCCGGCCGGATCAATACGACTGAAATCCTTCTCCCACTTCTTGTTCTTTATATTGATCACGCCCTCCGTGGTAAACAACATACCATTTCTCCCGTTTCGGGTCGGCATCACGCAATCAAACATATCCACACCTAAAGAGATTGCCTCCAAAATATTCTCCGGGGTCCCGACACCCATCAGGTAACGGGGCTTATCCTGCGGCAAAATCCGGTTTACGACTTGAATCATCTCGTACATGACCTCAGCCTCTTCCCCAACAGCCAATCCCCCGATTGCATATCCCTCTCGATCAAGAGAAACAGCGTGTTCCGCTGCCTTTTCCCGCAAATCCCGGAAGGTACATCCTTGCACGATCGGAAAAAGCGACTGGTGATAACCGTACAATGGCTCCGTGGAATCAAATCGTTTCACGCATCGTTCCAACCAACGCTGGGTCAGCTCCAAAGAATTCTTCGCGTAACCGTATTCACTCTGCCCCGGGGGACACTCATCAAATGCCATGATAATATCAGCCCCTATCTTGCGCTGAATATCCATGACATTTTCAGGAGTAAACAGATGTTTCGAACCATCAATATGAGAACGGAAGACGACCCCTGCTTCCGTGATTTTCCGACAATCTCCTAAAGAAAAAACTTGAAAGCCGCCACTATCCGTGAGGATCGGACGATCCCATGAATTAAATTTATGTAGTCCCCCTGCTTCTTCCAACACCTCTGTACCCGGTCGCAAATACAAATGATACGTGTTGCCCAAAATGATCTGGGCCTTAATATCTTCTTTCAACTCTCTCGCATGCACGGCTTTCACGGTACCCACCGTACCCACCGGCATAAAGATCGGAGTTTCAATATTCCCATGATCCGTGGTTAACACACCACACCGTGCATCACTATTTTTGTCTTTCGCTAAAAGGGTATATTTCATCTAATCATGATTTTGAGCGCACAAAGATAGGAATAATTAAATCTAAAATCATAAATCTAAAATTATTTATATCTTTGGTCCAAATTAAAAAAACAAAAAATAATTGTCATGAGGATGTTTTACAAGTTAATTGTATGTATGTTTATCGTGGGGTTTGCCCTACCCGGAAACGCTCAAAACAAGGGCAAAAAATTCACTCTGGAAGATTTTAACTTGACCTACACGTTCAGGACACAAGGTGTTTCAGGCCTCCGTTCGTTAAATGACGGGGAACACTATACCGTGTTGGAAGACAAAGGTAAAAAGCTGGTCATGTATAGTTACAAAACCGGGAAAGCCGTAAGCACTTTACTAGACTTGAACGATCCCAAGTACAAAGCTGTTCAGACCATCCAAGATTACGAATTCAGCCCGGAAGAAGACCGGATTCTGATTTGCACGAATATAAATCCGATCTACCGTCGTTCATTCACGGCAGACTACTTCGTGTTCGATTTTAAGAATAAGGAATTAAAACCTTTATCGGAAGGTGGTTCTCAACGTTTGGCAACCTTCTCTCCTACCGGAACGAAAGTGGCATTCGTGAGAGACAACAACATCTTTATCGCGGACTTACGTTTCGGTTCCGAAATTCAAATCACCTTTGATGGGAAATTTAATGAAATCATTAACGGAGCCCCCGACTGGGTATATGAAGAGGAATTCGGATTCAACAAAGCCTTCGAGTGGGCTCCCGACGGATCTGCCCTCGCATTCATCAAATTTGACGAATCAGCCGTGAAGACTTACCACATGAATATGTTCAGAGGACAATACCCGGCATACGAACAAAATGCCCTTTATCCCTCGAACTATTCCTATAAATACCCGAAAGCCGGGGAAGCCAATTCCATCGTGAGCGTCCACGTTTACGACATTAAAGATCGTGTCACCACCCCAATGAATATTGGTGAAGAGACCGATATTTACATACCCCGTATCAAATGGACAAAAGATCCGAAAAGATTAGCTATCATGAAACTGAACCGTTTCCAGAATCAACTGGAAATCCTGTTGGCCAATGCCCGCGTGGGAAGTACAACCGTGCTTTACCGGGAAGAAAATAAATATTATATCGCGGAAAGCAACTTAGACAATTTGATCTTCATGGAAGACGGGCAACATTTCATCATGAGTAGCGAAAAAAGTGGTTATTCTCACCTCTACTTGTATGCCATGAGCGGTAAAGAAATTCAGCCGATCACTTCCGGTAAATACGACGTGGTTGATTTCTACGGGTACGATCCGGTAAAAAAACTTTATTACTACGCCTCTCACGAAGAATCACCTTTGGAAAAATATATCTACTCCATTGACTTAAAGGGTAAGAAGAAGAAACTCACCCCGACAAAAGGATGGAATGAAGCAGAATTCAGTAAATCATTCAAATACTATATTAATATAGTATCTAACGCGGATATGCCTCACGTGTACACCCTCTATGCGGCAAACGGTAAAGCAGTCCGCACGCTGGAAGACAATGCCGCATTGAAAACGAAACTGGAAGATTACAATGTTGCAAAAAAAGAATTCATACAAATCCCGGCAGCAGACGGAACGACCATGTTAAACGCATGGCTCATGAAACCCGTGAATTTTGACGCATCAAAAACTTACCCGTTATTAATCATCCAGTACAGTGGTCCGAACTCTCAGCAAGTAAGCAATAGCTGGGGCATGGACTGGACACAATACCTAGCACAAGAAGGTTATATCGTGGCTTGCATCGATCCTCGCGGAACGGCTGCCAGAGGGGAAGAATTCCGCAAATGTACCTATATGCAACTCGGAAAAATCGAAAGTGACGATATGATCGCCGCCGCAAAATGGCTTGCCGGACAATCTTACATTGACGCTAAAAAAGTAGGTATCTGGGGTTGGAGCTTTGGCGGATTCATGTCATCACTTTGCCTTATGAAAGGGAACGACGTGTTCTCCACGGCTATCGCCGTTGCTCCCGTTACTCACTGGGGATTCTACGATTCCATCTATACGGAACGCTTCATGAGACGCCCGCAGGATAATCCTTCCGGATACAATGACAACTCCCCGATCAACTGGGTAAAACACTTAAAAGGAAACTTATTGTTATGCCACGGAACTGCGGATGACAACGTACACGTGCAAAACACTTACGAATTATCCGAGGCTCTCGTACAGGCAAACAAACAATTCGATATGCAGATTTACACCAACCGTAACCATAGCATATACGGCGGTTACACCCGGTTACAGTTATACACTAAATTTGTGAACTACTTGAATCAACATTTGAAATAAAATTTCAAATGTTGATTCAAGCTACAGGTTGGCAGGTTACAAGTTACAGGTTTAACGTCAACGCTTGCACGTCAAGAACCTGTAACTTGTAACTTACCAACCTGAAACAAAAAAAACAGATAAGTTGTGATTCGATCACAACTTATCTGTTTTTTTTATATCTTGCAAACGATAGAAATAAACATGATCTCAGCGTAATTATCTCCGGGATAACTAAGCTGAAATCTTAAATCATAAATTAAAAAATAAAAACGTTATGAGTAAATGTATCTGTACGTTAGAACCCAAAGCTATCTGGGAAAACTTTTATAAACTAACTCAAGTTCCACGTCCGTCAAACCATGAAGAAAAAGCCAGAGAATTCATTATGAATTGGGCAAAAGAAAACGGAATCCATGCTGAAATGGACGAGGCTAACAACATATTATTGAGCAAACCGGCAACCCCGGGAATGGAAAACCGCAAGGGAGTTATCCTGCAAGGTCACTTGGACATGGTTCCTCAAAAAAATGAAGACAAACAACACGACTTCACCAAAGATCCTATTGAAGCATATATCGACGGGGAATGGGTAACAGCAGACGGAACCACTCTTGGAGCAGACAACGGTATCGGTGTTGCCACCGGAATGGCTATTCTATTATCAAAAGATATTCCTCACGGTCCGGTTGAAGTGTTAATCACGGCTACCGAAGAAACCGGAATGGATGGAGCAAAC
>OBWV01000261.1_pt1 | contig 58610 bp, 47 predicted proteins | sample 1495351 | NCBI WGS metagenome assembly OBWV01 (sample SAMEA2580122, study PRJEB22360) | human gut metagenome | biome: human gut; feature: human-associated habitat; material: faeces | place: Denmark | collected 2008/2010 | reverse complement strand
TTTGTTCAATCGCCGGGAATGAGCACGGCGCCGCTGGAACAACAAGCTGCGGCTGGTGGATCTCGGCCCTGGTCTGAACCTGCAGAGTGCCCGTGCAGGTGAACTGAAGAAAAGTCTGGCATGCTTCACCGCAGGAGTGCCCCCAATGACACGGGTGCTGCACGGAGCAGGCTATGGGCTGGATCACCTGTGCGAATGCGAGTTTGAATTTTTAACGGGAAACGTCAGAAAAGCAATTGAACCTGCCTATCAGGCTTTGTACACGGCACAATCGAAGTCCCAGTATGACATTGCTGGCAACGCGCTGTTTATGCTGCTGCGTATTTACACGGTGCTGGGGGAGTACCAAAATATCCAGGACACGCTGAAGCATGTGCACGAATACCAAAAAATGGATGCTGCCGCAGGTTTTGGTATCTGGGACATCACCTTCGGCTGGTTTTATTCCGAGCTGGGTGAAACAAACCGCGTAGCCGGCTGGGTGCGCAATGCCGTGCAGTATGGGCATGCCCCGGTAGGCATTGAGCGGGCGCTCCTGGTACGCCTTCGCTGCCTGATCGCTGATGGGCATTACCACGAAGCGCTGGCTTTGCTGAACCAGTTTGAAGCAGTGGCCAAAAGCAAAAGCGCTGTGATTACCCAAATATATGTGCAGTTATCCCGCGCGGTGACGTACCATTACCTCAGACAGCACACTTCTGCTGACACAGCGTTAAAGGCCGCCTACAAACTGGCCGGCGGAAATGGGATTGTAATGCCTTTTATCGAATATGGCAACCGCACGCGCTCGCTGCTGCAGCGCGCCCGTGAAACTGGAATACCGGGTATTCCTTCCGGCTGGCTGGAAGAGGTACATGCACGAGCCTCTACCTTCGCTAAACGCCATGCCTTTCTTACAGGCCGCTATCACCAGCAGCAGAATCTCCGACAGGATTTCGGCCTCAGCAAACGGGAAATCCACCTGCTGGAGAATCTGAGCCAGGGTCTTACGCGGGAAGAAATCAGCGCCAGTATGGAAATCAGTCTGAATACCGTGAAAAGCATGACCAAGCAGGTATTTGCTAAACTGGGAGCCATTAACAGCGCGGATGCCGTGCGCATCGCCATGGCAAATCAAATTATCTGACCTTCTGTTATGTTACGGGAAGGCGGCAGGGAATACCCAAACGAGAGTAAGAAACAGCGGTGTAGCAGCGCCGCTTTTTTTTATATTCAAAAGGGTGTTGTACGCGATTTCGCATTTGGTATACTTGGTCTCAAGGTAAATCTAAACTTTGCTTGTATAGATTTGCGAAATTGAATACAAAGGAGAAAACTTAGAATGGATAAGACAAAACAAATTGGAAAAAAGATTCCGCTTTTTGCGCTTTTGGCGGTGATGATTCTGACCATGACAAATCAGCCGGTGCAAGCCGCCGCAGTCGGAGATAGTACCACAGGAGATACCCAGGCCGTCGTGAGCTTTAAAGCCGGCGACCTGAAGCTGCAGGCCGCGCCTGCCCTGGACTTTGGGCAACATGAAATTTCCGCTGCCGTACAGGTCTACACTGCCGAAAGCGTTGGAGATTCCGTGCGTATCAGCGATTTACGCGGCAGCGGCGAGGGCTGGAGCCTGACGGTGGCTCTGTCCAAATTCCAGCTGAAGGAAGACGGGGGCGAAACCCTTGCCGGAGCCGTGATTAATACGTCCGCCCCAACCGTTAAAACCAACGCCGAAAACCTCGGTAAGCCGCCGGTGCAGGTTACCGAAATTGAATTGACTTCCGACGGAACGGTTACCCGTGTTTGGAATGCCGAAGAAAAATCCGGCATGGGTGTATGGGAGTTGGAATGGATCGCCGGAAATACCACACTGACTGTGTATCCCGGAACTGCAGAGGAAGGCGACAGCGAGGCTGTCCTTACCTGGAATCTGCAGAGTACGCCCTGATGGTGCCTGAACAAAAGGAGAGATTATGTTTTTAAAGAAGCTGCAGAAAAAAATACTGGCCCGACTTCTGTTCATCATGGTTATGATCGTCCTGATGCCGCTGGGAATTGTCCCAGCTCTTCGGGCGCAGGCGGCTGCCGGCCAGACAGATGGTATTGGCTATTATGTGCGCGCCGTGCTGCCGGACAACCAGATTAGTAATAACCTGAGTTACTTTGACCTGCGTATGCAGCCAGGACAGTCCCAGACACTGGAGGTGGAGGTCGTAAATGAAAGTGACAAGGTTATCACAGTGGATCTGGCCGCTGTCAGCGCATCCACCAACCGCAACGGTATCATTGACTACAAAACGCCGGACATCCGGGATGAGACACTGAAAATACCTTTCTCCGAGATTGCAGCGCCCGAGGATACCAGCATAGTCATTGAGGCGCATAGCACTGCCATGGCACGCATCACTATCGACATGCCCGCCGAAGTATACGACGGCGTGGTTTTGGGCGGTCTGGTGTTTACCCAGCGGCCTGAAGACAATGCCCCCGCCGAAGGGGTGACCCTGCAAAACATATACAGCTATGTGCTGGGTGTAAAACTGAGTGAAACGGATGTAGATGTACAGCCAGGTTTTGAACTGGTAAGTGTGGAGGCCGGAACCGTCAACTACCGTCCTGCCATGATCCACTTCATCCGCAACAAAGAGGCTGCCATTGCGAAAGGTGTGGATTTGCACATAGTTGTACGGGACGAGAGCGGCAGGATAGCTGGCGAATTTACCCGTCGGGGCGTGGATATGGCTCCAAACTCGGTGATGCCTCTGGGTGTAACGCCAATATCGGGTAATTCCGGAACGGATAGCGCCTCGGAGAATATTGCCCCATTTACACACGGAACGGAAAACGCCGGGGGAGACATTCCCCAGCTTAAGCCCGGCAATTATGAGAGTGAGATTACACTGGACTATGAAGGGGAGAGCTGGTCTTTTCTCCAGCCATTCACTGTAGGCAGTGTACAGGCCGATGAACTCAACACGGCTTTGCCCGGCGCGGCCGCACATCCTTCCTCGGAAGGTTCCTGGATGATGGCTCTTTTGATCGGCACGGGTATCCTCGTCCTGATCCTGCTTATGATCATCCTGCTGCTGGTACGCCGCGAAAAAGACCGGCAAACTTATCCCATGGCCCCATAACAAACAGACCGAAAGGAGCCCCATGCGCAATAAAACCTTGCAAAAACTGCTGATGATCCTGACAGTGCTGGCCCTCGTTTTTCGTGCGGGGCTGCCTGCTTCTGCCACGAACCTTCCGGGAGATTTCAATATCGTACAGCTCCCGGAGGGGAATACGCTGCCTGAGAACAGCAACCCGGCTGAGGAGGAACCTGGGAACAGTGACTCACCGCCTTCAGGCGAAGTGCCGGGTGAAGCCCCTCCTGAAGAGGAGATGCTCCCGCCGCCGGAATCCTCCGAGAGCGAATTCCCTGCGGAAAATTCCACCGAAGCGCCGGCAGACGACAATTTACTGCCGACGGAAACTGATGGAGAGTCCGCTGAATCAGAGGAAGAACTCACCGAAGCAAATCAGGAAACTGTCGAATCAGAGACGGAATCCGGCGGGGAAGCCCTGGCTTTTGGACGGATCCTCAACGAAACCACCATTGAAGTTTATACCTATGACGAACTGAAACAAGCTTTGTCCGGCGACAACGGTTACACCACTATCTACCTGGGAGACAACATTACCGCAGACGGAACCGGTATTGATATTCATCCCAATAAGACTGATGTGATCATTGACGGCGTCCCGCCGGAGGGCGGGCGTTACCGCTTTACCCAATATACCTCTGCCAATGACAGCACCTCGATCCGGGTACGCAGTGCGGGAATCCAATCAGTCACTCTGCGAAATCTGGATATTCATGGTGCCAATTATTATGGTGTCGTCTGGGTGCCGGATTCCATTTCCGGTATCGCCATAATCCATGAAAATGTGGACTATACCGGTCCCCAGCCGGTTTACAACCGCAGCGGCACTACCCGCCTGGCCGACAGCACTTATACCCTTCGTCCTGTCAGCGGCATGAGCGGCGAAATTGCCGAAACCATGCACGCGGAATTTTCCGGTACGATTCATATCAGCGCCGCTGGCACAAACCATCCCGTCCTTCAGCTGACAAGCAGTGTCTCCACGCTGACTGTTCTGGACGGCACAGAGGTGACTGTCAACACCGATTACGGATTTTTGGGCACAAACGGCCAGACCCCCGACGTCACGCTGTGCTCCGGATCCGCCTTCCATCTTACCAGCAGCCGCTATGGCTTTACTGTCGGCGATTACCGGGTCCGACGCTTCCTTGTGGAATCCGATGCGGCTCTCAACATCTATCAGGACACCAGGGAAAGCCTGGCGGCTCTGCGCATATCCAGCCTGTTCCAAATGGAACCGGGCAGTTCAGCCACCATTGTGCGTACCGGTACGGATGGCATTCCCCTGCGGATGACCAATTCCAATGCCCAGGTGATATGGAACCAGCCCGAGCGGGTTTTTCTTTACAGCTCAGCCGGGGTGCCGCTGCGCTTTACCGGTGCGGGCACGCTTTCCATCCGCACATCGGCTCTGAACCTTTGGCAGTCCACAGGCTGGCCTGTTTCCGGCGGCACAGATGATTTGCCCGACCATATATGGAATAAATCCGACGGCGAAACGCTGGTTATGACAGCCGCCTACGACACTACAATCAAGAGCCTTACTTCCAACCTGACCGGCGATGATCCGGTGGTTTCCGCCCTGGATACGCAAAACTTTAACCTGGAAAAAAATCAGCTTGTCGCCTTGGGTTCCATGACGCTGGATATCGATACGCCTGACAGCCAAAGCCTTGCCATTTCCGGCCATACTTCCTACGGTGCGGCATTGACAGCCGCCTATACCCTGAATGACGGCACGGATGGGACAACAGACGGAATTGCCGGCGCCTACGGACAGTATTTGCTTCCCGTGACAGGCGGAACGCTGAAGGCGGACAGCGTGGTAACCATTACAGCAAGCGCCAATGGCATAGCCATGCGAAAAACAGCTGTTGTGCAGGATTCGGGACAATTCAGGCTTTCCTTTGTGTCTGTGCCGGAGCAGCTGCAATTCGGCAGTATACCGGTTCCCGAAATACAAACCCTGGCGAACCCGCAAGGGGATGAATTCGCCCTTACTGTAGGCGACACCCGCCCCAAACCAACCGGTTGGCGCATAGACGCCAGCCTGACACAGCCATTGACGGCACAGGTGGACGGACTTCCCAGGCGGATCGATAATGCCGTGGTGTTCCGAAAGGCAGGCAGTGCGCCATTTCCTTTAAATGAAGCGCCTATGACAATTTATCACCAAACCGGCGGCACGCCGGGAGAACACACGGTGCAGTGGAGCGACGGGGAGGGCATTCTGCTTAACCTCTTTCCCGGGGAAATATACAGCGGCGTAAATTATACCACTACCATTCATTGGGAATTAGTAGATGCGCCATAATATAACATCATTACAACAGAGCAGGAGGGAGTGGTTAACTCCCTCCTGTTCTATATATAAGCCATATTCAGCAAATGGGGTGCCGGAGTGCGTATCGTCCGCTGCCGGATTCAGATATCCTGCTTTTGGAAGATATGGCAGCTGATAAGATACATGACATATACCCATACGATAACAAGCAGGGGAGAGAGATACAGCAGATTGGTAATAAACTTCTCGGAAAGAGGAATACCGAACATGTCGAGCAGTTTATACAGGGCCATGCCAATAGCGGCAGGGGCTGCAAAAGCGGCAATAGAAAGCATTCTTGCTTTTTCCGCACCGAATTTAAAGAGCAGAGGAATTACCAGGCTTCCGAAGAAAATTCCGATGACCATGCCTATACCGGCCACTGCCAGGAGTGTAATCCATTCCTCCGGGGAATTAATATGGAAACTCTTGAACACAACTCCTCCTGCAATACCCAGTACAAAACCGGTTACCGCACCAAAGACAGAAAATATAATTAAGGTAAGAAATTTTGCAGTTACCAGATCCTTTTTGGTGATGGGCATAACCAATGCGTATTTTTCCCACTTGGAGATATTGTCAAAAGAAAAAGTAGTCATTATCATCATACTGCACAGCAGGCAGCAGGTAACCTGATACGCCGCCGTTCCGCCCTGGGGTATCATAAATATGATAAAAAACAGCAGAAGTACAGCCATGGATCGCATATTATGGAGTATGTTATAGATGTCTTTAAGTATTAAGCTTTTCATTTCGCAGCCTCCCCCTTTACATACAGCAGAAGTATATCATCGATGGTGGGATGATCCACAATAACATTCCGATAACGGGCCATTGCTTTATCCCTGTCTGCCACAAGAACATTCCACTGATAATCCTCTTTGCGGTAAGCCAGGATGTCTCCCGGATCAATTCTGTCAAAATCATCCTTGCTGCAGCGCAGAATGCCATAATTATAAATCAGCTCATCCTTGGTTTTGGAAAAAACAATTTTGCCTTCATGGATAAATGTGACGTAGTCTGCAATCTTTTCCAAATCCGTTGTGATATGAGAGGACATCAGAATGGAATGATTTTCATCCTGGATATAATCCAGAAATATATCCAGGATATCATCTCTCATAACCGGATCCAGCCCGCTGGTGGCCTCATCCAGAATGAGAAGCTTGGAATCATGGGAAAGAGCGTTGGCGATACACAGCTTCATTTTCATACCTTTGGAAAAGGTTTTGATTTCCTGGTTGGAGGGCAGCTGGAATTTATCCAGATAGTCTTTGTAAACAACCGGATTCCATTGACGGTAGGCAGCTGCGGAAATCTTTCCCACTTTGACGGGAGTAAGCGTTTCATAAAAATTAATTCCGTCGAAAACAACGCCGATATTTTCCTTCAGCTGTCTGGGATTTTTGGAAAGCTCTTCTCCCCAGAAGGTAACGGATCCTTCATCCCGCTTAATTAAATCCAATATGGCGTTGATAGTGGTGCTCTTGCCTGCGCCATTTTCTCCAATTAACCCCATGATGGTTCCCTGGGGAAGAGTAAAGGAAACATGATCCAGCTTGAAGCCGGGATATTCTTTTGTCAAGTCAGTTATCTGTAATGCGGATACCATATTTTCTCCCATCTGCGCGCAGGGCACGCCATATTATTCTTCTGATTCTTCATAGAACAGTGCCAGTATTTCCTGGAGCTTTTCCAGCGGAATACCGCAGGCACGGGCCGTTTCCACAGCCTCCTGCAAAAATTCCTCTACCTTTCGCTGCTGCTCTTCCTGATAAAAATCTCTGTTTCTTGCGGATACGAAGCTGCCGCGTCCGACAGTTGTTTCGATAAATCCGTCTCTCTGCAGATCCTCATAAGCCTTTTGGACAGTGATAACGCTGATATGCAGTGATTTCGCCAGGGCGCGCATGGAAGGGATAGCATCTCCTGCCTGCAGCTGCCCGTTCATAATCATTGACTTCATCTGCGAGGTTATCTGTTCGTATATAGGCTTGCTTGAATTATTACTGATTATAATTTCCACAAAACCCTCCGGAGTGTTCTATAGTGTACTTGTTGTATAAGTACACTATAGAACACTATGATAATGTTGTCAATACCCCGTTTATATTTTTTAAAAACAATATCTGGAAATAAAAAAGGACTGCCGGAAACAAAAGCTTGTTCCCGGCAGTCCGGCCTTAAAAAGCGTGGGGCGGGAAAAAATACAATTCCGCCCGGCATTTATTTATTCGTCTTCATCATCTGTCACAGGCAGGCTGAAGATAAATTCAGTGCCCACGCCTTCGGTGCTGATAACATTGATATTTTCATTGTGGGCCTGAATGATTTCTCTGGTAATGGACAGGCCCAGGCCAGTGCCCTTTTTATCCTTGCCTCGTGAGAGGTCCGTTTTATAAAAGCGATCCCAAATCAGCTTCAGGCTTTCCTTGGGGATACCGATTCCGCTGTCTTTAATGGAGACAAAAACCTTATTCCTTTTTTCCGTGGTTTCTATCTTAATAACCGAATCGGAGTGGGAAAATTTAATTGCGTTGTCCAGCAGGTTATACAGCACCTGTTGGATTTTTCCCATATCACCGTTTACAAAAAGCTGTTCACCGGTGAGCACAAGTTCAATGGCAATGTGCTTTTGCTGGCAGGTTCCTTCAAAAGAGGCGGCGGTATTGCGGATGATGGAGTTGATGTCAAAATCCGTCTTTTCCAGTACCATACCCCTGGTATTCAGGTTATTCAGGGTAAGCAGGCTGTTGGTGAGCTTGGTGAGACGCTCCGTTTCGTTCAGGACGATTTTCAGATATTTTTCATGCAGCTCAGGGGGGATGGTGCCGTCCAGCATGGCTTCCAGATAACCCTTGATAGAGGTCAGGGGTGAACGGAAGTCATGGGAAACATTGGCAATAAATTTCTTCTGGTTGTCCTCACCGCGGGCAATTTCACTGGCCATATAGGACAGGGACGCAGCGAGATAACCGATCTCATCTTCGCTGTCCACCTGGAATTCATAATGCAGGTTGCCCGCCGCATACTGCTCCGTGGCCTCGGTAATTTTACGCAGGGGAAGATAAACCATCTCCGTAAAAAAGATGAGGATGATAAGAGACAGCAGGAAAAGGATTACCAGAATAATATAGGAAATACTGAGCAGGCTTTCACTGGTGGAGCGCAGGGACGCCATAGCCGTGTGTATGACAACATATCCCCGTACCTTGAAATCAGAAGTAATGGGGGCGTAGACGCTTAACATTTCCTTATCAAAGCTGTCGAAAAAATTACCGATTGTATAATAGGAGCCGACTGTTTCCGTAGCGTTAAAGCCCTCCACGATACGGGGATGATCCAAATCCACAGGGGTGTTGGTGTCCATTATCATACGGCCGGAAGGGTTGATGATCCATATGGTGGAATCCAGATAAACAGCCAGGGAATCCAGCTGAATTTTTACCGTTTCCAGGGAAGCTTCGTTATTATACAGATCTGATGCATAGGTATTGGCGATGAGAGTCGCTTCCTTATATAGGGTATCTGCTTTTTCTCTTTTCATATGTTCCAGAGTCATGCTGGAACCAAAGGTGGCAACTACGATGAAGCCGAAAAATCCAAATATCAGGTAGGCCAGCAGGAATTTTAAATAGAGGGTTTTCCTCATTGTTTCACCTCAGTTTATTGCCTTACTTCAAATTTATAACCAATGCCCCAGATCGTAGCAATCCTCCAGGATTCATGATCCTTTATTTTTTCCCGCAGACGCTTGATATGCACGTCAACGGTACGTGTATCGCCAATATACTCATATCCCCAAATCTGATCCAGAAGCTGTTCTCTGGTGAAGACATGGTTGGGGGAGGAAGCAAGGAAATAAAGCAGTTCCAGTTCCTTTGGCGGCATTTCCACTGATTTCCCCATATAGAGAACGGAGTAGTTTGTCTGGTTGACAGTGAGATCCGGATATTCCACGCATTTGATATTGGAAGGCTCCGGAGCGGCGGGGGCTGTTTTATAGCGCCGCAGCACCGCTTTCACGCGGGCCACCAGTTCCTTGGAATCAAAGGGCTTTTCCATATAGTCATCGGCGCCCAGCTCAAGGCCCAGTACCTTGTCAAAGATTTCTCCCTTGGCGGAAAGCATGATGATAGGAATGTTGGACTTGCTGCGGACCTCGCGGCATACCTGATAGCCGTCTATGCCGGGAAGCATCAGATCCAGCAGGATCAGGTTGGGAGAAAAGCTGTCCACCGCGGAGAGAGCGGATTCCCCGTCCCCTACGATCATGGTTTCAAAGCATTCCTTTGTCAGATACAGGGAAATCAGTTCTGCGATGTTGTTATCATCGTCCACAATCAAAATTTTCTGTTTATTTACCATGTAAGTTGTCTCCTTTACAATGAGGAAAGAGCATGCCTGAAATACTGCGCAGCGGGGCTCCCGCTATATCAGGCTCAGGATTTGAATTCCACTATGGTGACACCTGCGTCCCCTTCGCCGTATTCCCCAAGGCGGTAGGATTTTACATACTTTACTTTGCGCAGATGGTTCTGTACTGCATTACGAAGGGCGCCGGTTCCTTTCCCGTGCACAATGCGCACGGTGGAAAGATGGGCCAGATAGGCGTCATCCAGGTATTTGTCCAGCACCGACATGGCTTCATCCACCGTTTTCCCCAGCAGGTTGATTTCTGAAGAAATGGAAAGAGATTTGGACATACGTATCTTTCCGGAGCCGGTACGGCCGGCTTTGGCGGTGGCGGACGCATCTTTTTCCTGGATAAGCACCAGGTCCCGGATGTTGGTCTGAGTACGGATGATGCCGCATTGTACGAACAGGTTGCCCTTGTTGTCGGGCATGGTGCTTACGGTGCCTTTCAGTCCCATGGAAACAATACGGACGGATTCACCCAGCTTCAGCTGGGAGGGCTTGACACCGGACTGTGCGGGCTGCTGGTTCTTAACGGCCAGCTTTTCGTTTTTATCGGAAATTTTACCGCGAAGGTTTTCCCTGGCTTTTTCCAGATCCTTCATGGATGCGCCGGGGCCTGCCTTCTGAAAGGCACGGATAGTCTCATCGGCTGTATTTTTGGCATCCTGAAGGATTTCACGGGCCTGTTCGTTGGCCTCCCGCAGAATGCGTTCTTTTGCCTGGTCAATTTTCTCCTGTTTGGCTTCCAGCTGCTTTTTGAGGGCTTCCACTTCTCTTTTGTAAGAAGCGATCTCCAGCTGTTCTTTCTCTATTGTAACACGGCTCTGCTCCAAATCGGTAAGCAAATCTTCAAAGCTTTTAGCCTCCGCACTGATCTGGGTGCGGGCGGAATTGATAATATCATCGGAAAGGCCCAGCCTGGATGAAATGGCAAAGGCGTTGCTCTTCCCGGGAATGCCGATGAGCAGGCGGTAGGTGGGGCGAAGGGATTCCACATCAAATTCACAGCAGGCATTTTCCACAAAGGAGGTGGAGAGGGCATATACCTTCAGCTCGCTGTAATGGGTGGTGGCCATGGTACGGATTCCTCTGTCGTGCAGGAAGTTGAGGATGGCGATAGCCAGGGCTGCGCCTTCTGTGGGATCCGTGCCCGCGCCGAGCTCGTCGAAAAGACAGAGGGAATCGGCGTCCGCATTTTTGAGGATGGAAACGATGGAGGTCATGTGAGAAGAGAAGGTACTCAGGCTCTGCTCAATGCTCTGTTCATCACCGATATCTGCATAAACTTCACGGAAGATGGACAGCTCCGAACGATCCAGGGCGGGAATATGAAGGCCTGCCTGACCCATAAGGCAGAAAAGGCCGGTGGTTTTTAAGGATACTGTTTTACCGCCGGTATTAGGGCCGGTGATTATCAGCAGGTCATAATCCCTTCCCAGCCGGATGTCGATGGGAACGGTTTTTTTCTTATCCAGAAGCGGGTGTCTTGCCCCGCGGATATTCAGGATGTGATCCTCGTTGAAAATCGGTTCCGTTGCGTTCTGCTCCAGGGCGAGGGACGCCTTGGCGAAAATAAAGTCAAGAAGAGTGAGGATTCTCTGGTTTTCAGCGATATCCTCGGTATGCTCAGCTACCTGTGCGCTGAGGGAGGCAAGTACTTTTTCGATTTCTTCCTGTTCCTTAATTTCCAGTTCCCGCATCTGGTTATTCAGATTTACGACAGCGGCAGGCTCGACGAACAGAGTGCTTCCTGTGGAGGACTGATCGTGGATCATGCCGGGTACCTGGCTGCGGTACTCTGCTTTAACCGGAATACAGTAACGGCCGTTCCGGGAAGTGATGAGAGCGTCCTGCAGATAGGAATGCAGGGAGCCGTTCACCATGCCGGAAAGCTGGGAATGGATGCGGTCGGTGGTTATGGACATGCTGCGGCGGACATGCTTCAGCCCGGGGCTTGCGTCGTCCGCGATTTCTTCCTCGGAAAGGATACAGCGGTAAATCTCATTGGAAAGGAGCGTAAGAGGCTCGATGCCCTGGAAAAGGGCGGTAAGGGAGTCCTCGGGCGTGTCTTCCCGATCCTGTCTTCCGTAATTTTTAACACGGGCGGCGTTTTCCAGAAGGCCGGCGATTCTAAGAAGCTCCGGCGCGGAAAGGGTGCTGCCGATTTCCAGGGATTTCAGGCTCATGCCCAGCTCACGGTTGCTGCCGAAGGATATGCTTCCTTTTTTAAACAGGCGGGTGAGAGCATCCCTGGTCTCCATCTGGGCGGTCTGTATTTCCTCCAAATCTGTCATGGGCACCAGTTCCCGGCACAGTTTGCGCCCGGGATCGGAGGTGGCATGTTCGGTGAGGCGGTTTATGATTTTGTTATATTCAAGAGTGTTTAATACTTTTGCATTCATTTTTCGGGTTTGATACTCCTTTTTGCGATAAACAGGGGCAGCGGCGGTGAAAGGCTGCCGGGTAAATAAAACATGGTCTTTTGGCTCCGGTAAAAGGTTTACAACTGATGGATACGGCATTTATCAGGCTATCGACATTATAACATGCAAAGAGAAGATATCCAATAGCAGAAAAAGTGCGGGACCGGTATGAAATGTGACGCTAAGATTGTCAGGGTAAGTAGGATTCTGCTTTTTTCCACAGCGCGTCCCAGTCATAGCTGGAATTTTCAAGGATGTGGGTGCGGATGGGAAGGGCACGGATGATTTCCAATTCGGTTTGCTGTCGTATTTCCAGGGTCCGGATCACATCATCGAAGCCATTGATGCCGTGTTTTCTGCCGTAAGGGGTATTCTCCATGTATTGGATGAGGGCATCTATCCAGGAGCCGTATTCGGAGACTCTTTGTTTGGCGACGCGCGTAATGGTTTCCCTTACATTGGTCTGGGAAAGGTAAAACAGAACAGGGGAAAGCGGCAGAACCGTGCTGATGAGATCATTGAAATATTGTATCATTGTTTCTGTATCGGCAAGCTGCATGAGCATAAGCTCTGTGACCTGGTTCTGAAGGAAAGCGCATTCGAATATGGTGAGTTCATCCTTTTCTTTTGCCTGTGTGCCGAAGGCGAGCCATCTTTTGTGGATTAACTCACGGAATTCGGGAAAGGGGATCCTGCTGTCATATACCTCTCTGTCTTCCATGGCTTTATAAAATTCAGGGGTGTCGGTAGTGACGTGGGTATAGGATATGATGGCATATCCGTCTTCTATATGGGTATTTTTATCAATGTCGGCACGGAATGCGGAGTAAGGGGCGAGGATATTGTCCAGTTCTTCCAGGGGAAGACGGGCATTCCAGGCAAGGTCGGCGGGATGATAATCACCTTCCGTGTATAAATTTGTTTTTTGACCGCGGGTGCTATAGCAGTCGGCGATTTTCTGTGCGAAGGTGGATTTTCCCGAACCGGGAATTCCTTCCACTAATATGAGTTTGGAGTGCATAAAAAATCCTTTCCTGTTTATAGGGAGGGATGCCCGGGGCTTCCCGTTCAGGGGTTCACAGTTATTATAACATATTAATTGTACTGCTTTCCATCATACAAAAAAATAAGATTATGGCTTTCCTTTAATCATTTACACCCAAAAAAATGCCATTTAAGGACAAACCAGGCAAAAGGAATAAAAATTTGTTATCATTATTAAAAGGGGCTGATAGATTGATAAATATAGCGTTGATCGATGATGATATGGATTTTCACCCGGTATTTTGCCGGCATGTGGAGAATTTTTTTCGGGAAAAGGAAAAGCTTCATGAGTTGTGGCTATATAATAGTCCGGCTGAAGCAGTATATGATTTAAAGAACGGAAAGCATTGGGATCTTTATTTTCTGGATATTGAAATGCCGGAAATGGATGGATTTGAGCTGGCGGGAAAAATAAGGAAGGAAGCGCCGGAGGCGTATCTGGTTTTTCTTACCTCCCATGAAGAACTGGCAGCAGAAGGTTACAATTATAAAGAGTTATCCTATATCCCAAAGAGCCTGCTTGAAGATAACATGGATAGAACTCTCCAAAGGTTTTGGACGGAATATCACAGTACATATAATAAAACATACCGAATAGTAACGGATACAAGGTTTGAACAACTGGAATATGATGATATTATCTATTTATACAGGGAGAAAAACAATACGGTTTTTGTGCTGAAGGACAGGGAAGTCCGTATCAGGAAATCCCTGAAAGCTGTTTTTGATGACTTGGGGACAGATGGGTTTCTGTTTGTGGAAAGAGGATATGTGGTGAACATAGAACATATTGTCAGGCTTGTAAACAAAGAGATCGTGGTAAGAAATGGGGAAACGCTCCCTATTGGCAGGACTTATGAAATTAAAGTTAAGAATGCAATCCTTCATTTTTGGAAGGACAGAATATGATCGTGCTGAGAATTTGGGAAGGAATACTTTCCATAGTGGAAATACTGGGAATTTTTTATATACTTTTTATGTTTTCAGAGAAGAGGGGAGCCGGGAAATGGAAATCTGGTCTGCTGCTCTTTCTTATGACGGCAGTAAGTCTTCTGCTTATTTATCAGAGAATTACGAGCGGTTTGTATTCCCGTTATTTTATGCTGACTTGTATCTGTATTTCCTCTGTTATAGCCTGGCTGTGTTTTAAGATGGCTTTTTGGAAATGTTTTATATTAACGGCATTATATTTTGAAACAATTTCTTTATTTGATGTATTATTTGTATATATATGGACAGTGGCAGTGAAAGAAATACAATTCGCTGAAAATATTCAGTTACAAATGAGTGCTGAACGGGTGGTTATTATGGCTTTCAGCAGAGCCATTCTTATGGGAATGGTGTTTTGGTCGGTAAATTGCAGGGCGGTGGTCCGCAGAGTATTTATAAAATATAAAAAGATATTTGCATTTTTTGTTTTGCTGGAATATATAGTACTGCTCTATTGTGATCAGGTATTTCTTTTTATGGGTAATAGGAAAATAGATATTTATTTTGTCTTTTTTCCATTATTGCTTTTGCTTGTAATGGCGTGGACAGTAAGTTTTATAATATATTTTGAAAAAAAGGATGAGATAACCGCTATTCATATAAGGAATGACATGATGGAAAAGAATTATCAGGATATGGTAATGCTTTATCAACAGAGAGATATTATTTCCCATGATATAAAAAATCATTTGGTGATACTTTCCTCATTGATGGAGGAGGAAGAATTTAATAAGGCAAGGCAGTATGTTAAGAAAATACAAGAACCTATAAAAGCTCTGGATCAGAGGAGGTATACAAGAAACCGTATTATTAACAGCATCATGAATGACAAGGCTAAAAAGGCAAAATTGTTTGATGTTTCTTTGAATATAAAAGTAGTTGGGAACTTTATGACTGCTGTAGAGGATATAGACTGGTGCGCTATATTGGCAAATTTACTGGATAATGCGATAGAAGCGTGCGAAAAGGTAACTGTAGAAGAGCGGAGGATTGATTTCAGCCTGGTCCGCAAGGATGAGATGATTATTCTGGACATATCTAATCCTTATTGCGGGAATGTGAAACTTATGGATGGTAAGCTGTATACCTTGAAGGAGGATAAGATGTTGCATGGGATAGGAATGGAAAGTGTAAAATATGCAGTGGAGAAGAATAATGGGACTCTGGAGTATAGTTTTATGGATCATATATTTAGGGTTAATATTGTTTTGTTTTTATAAAAAGGTGGTGGTGTGATGAATAATGACAGAAATAATTATATGATTACTGCAGGGGATTTGGAAATTGAACGGGAGTCTATGGAAGTAAGTCTGGATATGGATAAGGATGAAAGGGCGGTTACTATCAATACTCCTTATTTATCCATTTTTTGTTGTTGACAAAATCGGAACGAAGGGCGGGCAGCGGAAACAAAGCTGTCCGCCTTTTTGTATGATTCTGATACTTGTGTTTAATGTGTGGAGATATACTTTTGATCCATTCATACTCATTTTTCTGACTGTTCAGGCCATATTTAACAAAACTGATTTAGGCTTGTTATAATAAGTGCATATAGAGTACAGAGATATATTTGTTAATTCCCGCACAGGAATAAGGTTTGAATTAGATAATTTGTGACAGTATAGAATTGACACTTGTATTTAAATATAACAAGCAAATAATAATGGAGGTGATTCCAGTGCATAAGTAATTGTTTTGTTAATTAAGAATACAAATCGATTTTGCTTATTAATGAAAGGGGTATTTTATGAAAAAAATAATTAGCTTTATTATGGTTGTAGTCATGACTTTGGGTATGACTTTATCTGTACAGGCAACAGAAAATACTATGGATGAGAACAATCTATATGGACAACCCTTTAGAATAATTGATCAGAATGGAAATGTAATGATTACTGGCAGATTGGGGATCTCAAATCCTACGATTCCTGTGGGAGCTGGTGCAGAATGGGATGTTAATGTCGTTACGGGAAATAATACAATGTCTGTAGGAGTAACTCCGGCTGCTAATTTACAATTACAGGTAACAAACTCAGTTGGAATTCCACAATATACCTATAATTCGACAGGTGCAACAACTTATATATCATCAGTGTATAATTCACCGGCATCTGGCAGAGGACGTTATCGGGTCTGGAATAAATCTTCGTATACAATAACAATAACGCAAGCTATGTTTAATGGTAATTAAAGGAGTATATATTGAGGAAAAGTGTTTTAATTATAATTTTTGTTTTAGTAAGTGGGTTTGTTTTGGGTTGTTCAAATACAAGTTTTGTACCGGAACAAACAGTTTCTGTCAGTTCAGCAGGGGAAGAAGAAGGAAATCGTATTATAACAGAGGATACCCTTTCACCGCAAATCATACCAGAAAAGTTTGTCAGCAAGGTTTTGGATGAGGAGAGCTTATTAAGGCTTCAGGAAGAACTCCAGGCAGAAACAATATATGATTGTACCTATTCAACTGAAGGGAAAGAATATGAAATTCCTAAACTGGATTCTTATGACAAGAGCTTCCTTGTTTTTCTTCAGACAGAAGATAAAGGATGGAATCTCAAAAAAGGAGACTTTATAAAAATTAGTTTTTACATGGCTAATGAATTTGCAGGACAATCAATGGATATTGGGCTTATTCATAACAACAAATATGAAGCGCCATTTACTTGTCGGGGCGAAAATGTGGATGATAAAGCTTATTTCAGTATTCAATTGGAAATAGGTGAAGATGGGGAATATTATCCATACCTGTTTAATGTGACGGGAAAATCAGATTTTGTGAGATCATTGTTAGTCGAAATCAAATAATAAATCTGATTTGTAAAAGGTAAAGGGTTCCTCACAAGCTGGCTGTGTGGTTTTCTCTTGATATAGTAATAAAAAAAGTATATGATGCTGCGGTAATTTTGGTGCTATGTTTTATGAGAGTCTAATAAGTAACCTTGGATTTTGAAACCTTTATGTTTACATATTAGAATAATTAATTTTTAAGCATATGGTGAAATCCTATATTAGAATCTTGGCAGGCCTGGAATAGTTATTTCAGGCCTGTTTATTTTTTTATTAAGAGATGTATATAAAGAAAGGGAAAGTAAGGGAATTATATAATGAATGAAGTAAGAAAGTACAATAATGTTACAAAAAGTATTCCATTTCTATTCTTGTTTTTATTTCTGACTTTATCGGGCTGTGGAAACCAGAGTATAAACAGCAATAAAGAAACGAATGTTCCGGAAATATATACGAAATTTAGTGAAACGTATAATGGCGAAGTAAAAGTGATGGACGGATTTGAGGGCAAAACGTATTATAGTTATGGCTTATGGGGAGAAAACTCTGAGTACATGCATGATACTACTGTTTATTTGGAAAATAATAAGCTGCGTACTTTTATGTCTTTCACGAATAATATGGGAAAACAGTTTAATTTTACTTTAGTTATTTTTGATAATTATAAGCAGATTGATTTTGAGGTTGATGGAAAATTAATGAGGCAATGTACTGTGAATATTAAAAATAAATCAGATATAAATATTCCCATTACAATATCTTCATTAGAAGAAGGGAAACACGATCTTGTATTTGCTGTTTTCATGGATACATATATGGAATTGACAGATGAGGAGCGATTACAGACAGGGGGTACTGCGTTAAGGTGTCTGGCTGTTGTTGGTGGTAAGGAAGCTTTCGCTAATAAGTTTACATATCAGCAATTTGATATGATAGAAGCGAGAACAAATGGTATAGTAATTAACAAGTTTAACGGAAATGAATACTTCATAGAAGCAGGAAATCTCGATGGAGAGACGGAGAGCAGTGCCATTATTTTTATGGATAATTTTGAGCAAATAAACCTTCTGAATACACAGAGCTATCCCTATGATCTTGTGAGTCTTGAGCACGGAAAAGAAATAATGATATCTTTGGATAAGTATTTGGAACGAATAAGCAAAGATAGCAATCCCCATGAAATTACGGCTATTTGTGTCAGAAAAGCAGGAATAGACGGGGATATTTATAAGGGCAGTGTGTTTTTTACGCAGAGACTTCTGAGCGATACTTATACTGAATAAACCTGGGTTTTTTATGCATATCAGGAAAATGTTGGGGATAATGAAGTCATTTCACATCCACATGGTGTTAAAAATGATGGATGTGGCGGTGATGGGCTTCATCAGGGGGAATACGATGCGGAAAAATACCCCGCCTACGCTGCAGCCGTCCACAATGGCCGCTCCGTCAGTTCTCTGGGTATGGTTCGCATATAGCCCACCGCAAGGAAGACCGTCAGTGCCGAGCCATTGAAGTAAAATAAAATCATGTCATGGATGGTGTCGATCAGCTTCAGGGTCTGTATCACCTCAAACGAAAAAATACCTTTATAATTATCGAGAAACAAGGTTTTGGGAAAGGCTATTTATTTTCCTTCATATAAGGAAACAATTTCTTTCGCAGCATCCAACACGCGCACCCGGATATGTTCCGGCGCCAGGATTTCTACCCCGCTGCCCAGCGACAGAAGAGTACCGAACCAAAAATGTTCTTTTTCCATGACTTCCAGAAGCATTTCGCAGTCACCGTTTTCATACGTACGAAGGATTTTTCCGTTCAGATATTCGATTGCCCTTGATTTTGCCTCGGATTTACACCGGACAATTACTTCCGTAGAAGGCTGAGGTGATTTCCTGTCGCTTTCACGCAGAATTTCCTCCGGGGAAGCATGCTGTGCAGTAAAAGGCATGTCTGATATTACCGCATCGCTCATACGGATAAGCTTATAGGTTCTGTAATCCTTTTTCACGGTCGAATAAGCGAGCAGATACCAGGCATACCAGCGGTAAATGACGGCTATCGGTTCCACCGTATGTATGCGGGTTACATTCTCCGAATTGGTATAGGTGAAGCTGACTGGATGTTTATCCCGTATAGCAGTCCGCAGCGTTTTCAGAAGTATTTCATCTCCCTCGCGCAGAACGGAAAAATCAAGAATGATGCTGTCATCCTGATTTCTTGTAAGGGAAGAAACCTTTTCCAAAGTCGCGTCAATCTGGGGATTGCCCATGGCAGAGGAAAAACCCTTCAGGGCAGTGAGGATAAAAGAATAGTCCTCCTGGGTCGCTGTGTGCCTGTCCATATGATAGGTTTCGGAAAGATAATATCCGCCGGAAGCTCCGGTTTCCGCCACAATTGGAATACCGGCCCGGCAGAGGGCGTCGATGTCCCGCTGGATGGTGCGGACGGATACCTCGAATTTCCCGGCAAGCCCGGAAGCAGAGGTCTTTCCGTGATTCAGCAAGTATACGGTTATTGCGTATAATCTGTCAATTTTCATAGGCGGTATATTCCTTAAATGCAATAAGCAAACGGCGGCTGTTGTTTCCGGCGGCAGGGGATCTATACCTGTATTGTAACATGATTTCCCTGTGAAAATAAGAAGGCTGTTCTTCTTTTCTCATTAATGTTATACTTCATTTATCCGGAAATTTGTGGAGGTATCTATGCTGCGTTTAAGGCCTTATAGAAAAAGTGATGCCGAATATATTGTTACATGGATTAAAGATGAAGTGACTTTCAGAAAATGGAGTGCCGACAGATTTGACAGCTATCCGATTACTGCGGAAGATGTGAATAAGCTATATGATAACTACGCTTTATTATATGATTTTATCCCGATGACGGCTTTTGATGATGATAAGCCTTCCGGGCACCTGTTTATGCGTTTTACGGATTCTGATAAAAAAGAGCTGCGCTTTGGATTTGTTATCGTAGATAATGCAAAAAGAGGGATGGGCTATGGGAAAGAGCTGCTGACCCTGTCGCTGCAGTATGCGTTTGAGCTGTTGATGGCACAAAAAGTAACGCTTGGCGTATTCGAAAATAATCGGCCAGCGTATTGCTGTTATAGATCCGTTGGATTCAAGGATACAGGAGAAAGAGAGAACTACCATATCCTTCAGGAAGACTGGAAGTGTCTGGAGCTGGAGATAAGCAGATGATATCGGGGATGCTCATAAATCAGGGGCAGGCAGTGTTCTGCTTGCCCCTGTTAGATCCTGGAAAGAAATTCTGTTTATTTCTGTCTGACAGGAACCCAGATTTCACAATAATAGTTTTCATCCTGAGTCCCGTTCGTATAATCGGCAGGGTCATTGTACATTTCGATATGATATCCTGCCGCTATCTCATAGTCCTGACAGCCCGGCAGCCATTCTCTGAATATTTTCCCATGTACATCCGGTATGGTTTGGGAAGAGTCGCCGGTGCAGGGGAAAACGGCCCATGTATGCCCCGGGATAACTCTTGTGGTAAGTCCATCGGGAATTTCCCGGACGGGGTCATAATTATCCGCAATCATAAATTCGAACTCATTACTTCCCATTTTTTCATCAATGGAAATACCGTACTGGCTGCTGATCAGCTGGTTCTTTCCTGTCTGATAAAATTCTGTCCATAATCCGGGAACCGCGCTGGCGGCATCTTCGTACTTGAATACCTTTGATACACCAATAACGGTAAAAGCTTCTTTTTTCACAATTTTGTAATCCATGGTATAGCCTCCTTCTAATGTAAGCTTGATTTTCAGGGGAGCGAAAGCTTTTATGATCGTTTCGCCCTTTCTTACAGAAGTGGGAGTGGCCCCGTGGAAACGGGTAAATGCCTTGGTAAAGCTGTCGGGAGAATCATAGCCGTACCGAAGTGCAATATCAATAATTTTCCAGTCGGTGGATACAAGCTCGCTGCCGGCAAGCGTAAGTCTGCGTTTTTTGATATATTCCCCGACGGTAAATCCGCAAAGCATGGCGAACCCTTTTTGAAAATAGAACGGTGAAATCATAGCCTGGTCCGCAATGTCTTCGATGGTGAGCTCTTCCGTGATATTGTCCTCGATATAGCTAATCGCTTTACTGATACATTCTGTCCATTCCATGTTGGGCACCTCCTTTCTGTATATGAAGCATACAATAGCTGAAGGGGAGCATCCCGATTTCCTGTGCTTTTTTTTGTCTGCTTATTGCAGCTGCAGTAAGCGCTGATAAGCGGAGGATAAAAAAGCGGCCGGGGATAAATCTTTGTAGATCAGGCTTTTGTGATGATCACGGTTAAAATCCACTTCTAATGTTAAATAAGGGATGTCTCTGCATTTTTTCAGCTTTTCTTTTAAAGTATCCCAATCAATATTGCCGTCATAGGGAAGCAGGTGGGTATCATCATCACCCCAGTTATCATCAAGATGTACGGCAAATAATTTGTCCCCGTAACGGGACAGGCAGTCGGCCTGGGGGTGATTATAGTTTTCGTGCCCGCTGTCATAGCAAAAACCCAGGCGATCAGATTGCAGTTCCTTATAGATATAATCAAGGTGGCTGATGCTGTCAAGATTTTCAAGAGCCAGGTTGACCTGTTTTTGTTCGGCAAGCTCCACAAGTCTTTTGATACGGTCGATACCAAGCTGGGTAACGGGAGGTCTGGAAGACAAGCGGGTAACATGAATGACTGCGGTAGGGATATCATGGCGTCGGCAGTCTTCAATACAGGAAAGCAACAGATTTAGATAGGAATCACCGTTAATATTATCGAGCCACAGAGCATTCGGATTTTCGGCAGGTGCATGTACATAGTCAATTTCTAATCCGAGCCTGCGGGCCATTTCAGGCTGGTGGTTTTTATCTTCAAATTCATCGCCCCACCATAGGGAGGTGGCATCAAAACCTGCATTCTTTATTAATTCCAGACGTTTCTGCAGTGGTAAGGGGTAGCTGAACCAGGAAAATATGCTTAAACCTTTCATAGAGTTCCTTTCTTCTGAGGAGGGACAACGACATTGAGTTAATTGACTTTATTCTAGCATATAAAAGGTGGGAATTCTATCGGGGAGTATACCTGCAAACATCCTTTTGCGCCCAAAAAGATGCCATTTAGGGACAAAATTAACAAATATGATGCATTTTACTGTTAAAATACAAAAAAAGGAGGCGATGAATTGGTCAGAATAGCATTGGTGGATGACGATATCGAATTCCACGCTTTATTCAGTAAATATATAAGGAATTTTTTCCATAAAAATAATATACTTCACGAACTGAGACTATATAATTGTCCTGAGACCCTGCGTTATGATTTGAAGGAGGGGCGGCAGTCTGATCTTTACTTTCTGGACATTGAAATGCCTGAGATGAACGGCTTTGAACTGGCAAAATTCATGCGGAAGGAAGCTCCTTCCTCCATGCTGGTTTTTCTCACGTCCCATTTGGAATATGCCGTAGAGGGGTATGAGGTACAGGCCTTCGGCTATATCCCCAAAAATCTGCTCAGTGAAAAAATAGAAGGAACTTTGGAAAGATTTCTGACCGAAATGCGTAAGAAGACGAGAAAGGCTTATGTAATAGAGGGCGGCTCCAGATTTGAACGTGTGGAATATGAAGATATCGTATATATGTATAAAGACAAAAAGAATACGGTTTTTGTTTTGATGGACAGGCAGATTTCGTTCAGGAAGCCTCTGCGGGAGGTATTCGATGAAGTGGATTCGGACTGCTTTATGTACATAGAACGGGGATATGTGGTAAATATAGAACATATTATAAGGCTTGTGGACAAGGATCTGGAACTCAGAGACGGTACCACACTGCATATTGGAAGAACTTTTGTAAAGAAAGTGAAAAAGACCATACTTCATTTTTGGAAGGACAGGATATGACAGGATTTCAAATTATCCAGGCTTTGCTTACGATTACGGAGATATCCGGACTTTTTTATTTATTTTTTCTGATGTACGAAAGAAGAAGCGGAAGGCTTTGGAGCAGCCTGCTTCTGGGAATCTTAATCGCCGGGTTCTGTGCTTCGGCAATATTCCAGCGCGGTGAGGTTGCCATGTATTCCCGGTATTTCATGCTGTTTTGTATAGGAGTGACCGTAATCCTGCTGAAATTGTTCTTTCGTCTGAAAACATCAGACGGATTTATCATAACGGCATTATATTATGAAACAATTTATTTTCTGGATATCATACTGGGTTACCTGGGACAGCTATTAAGCGGCAGAACAGAGTTTATTATTACGGCACAGCTTCATGTAAATCGTGATCGAATTATAATCATGGTATTAAGCAGATTAATCACATTGATTATTATTTTGCTGATCATTTACAACAGGGGCAGGTTCCGGTTATTGCTTACCAAGTATAAGTTGATTGTATTTATTCTGGTGGTTTTGGAATATATAGGCTTATTCTATTGTGATGAGATTTTAAATATAACTGTTTACAGGAATAAACGAATCGATATTTATTTTGTCTTTTTCCCTTTATTAATCCTGTTTATATTAGTGACGATGATTGTATTCGTATTATATATAGAAAAGAAAAATGAAGTGAAATTGTTTCAAACCCACAATAATATGGTGAAAAAGAGTTATCGGGAGATGCTGTACCTGTATCAGAACAGGGACAGGATTTTTCACGATATGCAGAATCACATATTGATTCTGTCTTCTATGCTGGAAGAAAACAATCTGGAGGCTGCTAAAAATTATATCTCTAAAATACAGGATCCCATTAAAGAATTACAGCAGAAGAAATATACCGGAAATCATATAGTCAACATTATTATGAATGATAAAATGAAGAAAGCGGAAAGATGCGCTATTACGGTAAATATAAGGGAATTGGAGGTATATGAAAATAATATAGAGGATATCGACTGGTGCTGTATGCTGGCGAACCTTTTGGATAATGCGATAGAGGGATGCCAGAAGATCACAGAAAACAAAAGGAAAATAGAGTTATATCTGGTTCAGAGAAACGGCACTATTATTTTGAATATTTCCAATACTTATGGGGGCGATATTGCCGCTGAAGATAATAAATTATTAAGCAGTAAAAAAGATGCTCTGCTGCATGGGATCGGAATGCAGAGTGTGAGGCTTGCCGTTGAGAAATATAAAGGAACCTTTGAATATCATTTTACGGAAGAATGCTTTACGGTTAGTATTGCTTTATTTATTTGAATAGAAAAAAGGGAAGGTAAGTATCAGACAATAATGATATTTACCTTTTTTATTTATAGAATGCCATTGAGGCCCGTTTTTTAACCATTGAGGACTATACCGCCACAATCATATTTCATTTGTTTATAATTGAATATAGGAACAAACAAGATAACTATTGATAGATACAAAATGGTTCATGGGATAAAAGGAGAGGATACAGATTGAAAAGACAAGGTATTATTTTATGTATAACAATTACAGCATTAATCGGCAGCGTGTTCTGTACAGGCTGTACAGGAAAGGATACGGAGCCGGCTCAGACGGCCGCTTCCGTACCGGCAGCGGCGGAGGAAGGGAATCGTATCATAACGGAGGGGATGCTCTCACCCCAGATCATACCGGATGAATTTACCAGTAAGGTGCTGGACGAAAAAAGCCTGCTGAAGCTTCAGAAGGAACTGGGGGCGGAAACAATATATGACTGTTCCTATAAAGCTGCGGATGACATATATGAAATCTCAAGTGTCGATTCCTATGATAAAAGTATTATTGTTTTCATGAAGGATGGGGAGAAGGGATGGGAGCTGAAAAAAGAGAGTGTTCTGCAGGTAAGCTTTTATATGGACGGTGAGTTTGCAGGGCAGCCGATGGGAGTTGGACTGATTCATGATATGAAGTATGATGATCCGATTGTCTGCGAAGGCATCAGTAATGATGGGGATACTTATTATAATGTAGAAATTACGATAGAGGAGGATGGGATGTATTATCCATATATTTTTAATATGTCCGGGAAGTCTGGCGCAGCGAAGCTGTTTGCTGCAGCAGTAAAATAAATCATGTGTCTATGAAAAGAGTGATATTTATGGAAGAATAAATATTGCTCTTTTTTTCAGATGAAAGAAAAAGTAAGGAAGAACACAGGGAACAGTCAAGAACAAGTTGGTATATGGCTGAGAGCTCCGGAATAAATATATTATTGTATTCCGACATAGAAAAGTCAGAATAGGACATGCAACAGCCATTTACACCCAAAATAATGCCGTTTAAGGTCGGGATGGCAAAACAGATGCTTTTTTCTGTTATAATAAAAAGATAACAAAATACTGGCGGGAGGGGTATTGATGTATCTGGATATATTAGAAGAGCTTCTTGAAAATCAGGCCCAGCTATACAAAAATGCGTATAAAGGGGATTTTTCCCAGGTCTGTTATCTTGAGGCGAAGGATAAGGAACACGGCACCTATGATAAAAATTATACCAATCGATTAAGACTGAGCTATTTTCTCCTGTATAAACACATCAATAATGAGGATATCGTGAAAAGGCTTTTCGAGGAAGAACTGAAGGACAGGGAGACAAACAGTTTCCAGGGAATCGGTTCCGCGCTGGAAATATTAACCTTTCTGCTCATGAAATATAATCGGGAAGGGACCTACGACAGCCTGTTTGAGAGGGCCAAAACAGCTAATTTCGACTGCGCCTGCGGTTACACCCCAAATGTGGAAATTTCTTCGGAACTGGAAGACTGTGATATTTATGACGGCATTTCCATAGCGATCGACATGGGCTGTATGGAATCGGCCAGGAAATTGGTGAAGCTGTGGAAGGAAGACGTTGCATGCTGGGATAAGCGTAATTATGAACGGCTGATTTATTTCAATAAAGATATCAAACGGGAAGAGGAAAATGAGGAACCCCTGAAAGCCCTGGCTGAAATAGCCCGCGCAAAGGGGAAAAATTCGGACATTATAAGCACTTTGAGAAGCCTGCTCCATTACTATATTCAGTTTGACAAAAAGGAACAGGCATACGACTGCTTTCAGCAATTAATACGGGAGGGGGATCTTACGGAAATTTATCACATCCGGCTCTTCGAATACATACTTGAGGATTGCATGGAGCTTATCTGCGAATATAAAGAAAAGGCGGAGGAGCTTTGGAAATGGGCCAGGCCATTTATAATAGAGCGGGCGGGAAATATGTTCGGGAACCTGTATAAAAAGAGTATACTGGCGGCTGAAACAGTTAACGATGATTTTTCCGGGGAGCTGAATTATCAATACCAGGAATGGAAAAAGCGTGTTGGGATATAACTGTGGATTGGATGAAGAATACCGGTTTCAGGAATGATACCGGATTAGGCGAATATATTGGTACAGGAGAGGAGACGGCAAAACGGTTGGATAAGGGTTTCTGCTATTGCGAGTCAATTTGTAAAAAATACAAATAAAACTGATAATTAACAAAAATATCTGATAATTTTACATTTTCTGCTCTGACGGAGTTATTGACATATGCCAGAAACCAGAGTAGACTATAGTAAGCAATACAACAACGGAGGCATATCATCATGAAAATAGCAGTAACCTATGAAAATGGACAAGTGTTCCAGCATTTCGGCCATTGTGAAAACTTTAAAATCTACGATGTAAATGACGGAATGATTACAGACTCCCAGGTGGTCAGTGCGGCGGGCAGCGGCCATGGCGCCCTGGCCGGATTCCTGAAGGACAGGGGTGTGGATACTCTGATCTGCGGAGGCATCGGCGGTGGCGCAAGAGCGGCTCTGAGTGAGAGCGGAATCGAATTTTATCCGGGCGTTACCGGGGATGCCGACCAAAATGTGACGGCACTGCTGGCAGGGAAGCTTTACTTCAATCCGGATACCATGTGCAGCCATCACCATGAAGAAGGCCATAACTGCGGGAACCATTCCTGCGGTGAGGAGAAACATGGCTGCGCGGGAAACCAGTAAGGTTGCAGATAAATCAAGACAGTGAAAAGGCGGACGGCTGGAATTAGGCTGTCCGTTTTTTTCAGATTTTGCGGCAATAAAAAGGATCCGTTATAAAAAGGGCATTTCATGCAAAATTGTGTTGAAAAACCTCCGCCTTTTTGCTACCATAGGGAATACGATATAAGCTTTGCAGGAAGCCGCAGCAGAGAGAGGCAGTACCTATGAAAATAATGGAATTTATTAATGCCCACCGGGAAGATGAGGATTACTGTGAATGCCTCATCCATCCCGACGGGGAAGTGGATGAACCGCTTCCGTCCCACATCGGAAGGCTGATTGAGATAGCGGGGGAAGATTCTGCCACTTTGAACGGGCAGATGGAAAAGAACATGGAGCCTCTTTTCTGGATGGTGGAATATACCGGCTGTATGTCCGTCTGGCAGACCAGAGTGGTAGCGCCCACACAACCGACGCAGGTCCAGGAGGACGTATTGGAAATGCTCTATGACGCAGCATTCCTTTCACCTAAATATTTATATGAAAAACCGGACGCCGCCTATGCGGAAAGCGTCGGTAAGGCAAGGAAGGCAATTGAGGAGAAAAGAAGGCAGAAGGAAGAATGAGCAGCCGAGCGGAAGAGCGATTCCGCCGGCTGTTCTTGTCAATTTCATGATCATCGGAAAGCAGAGGATACGATATGAAGCATGCAGGCACAAAAACAATCGAAACCGGACGGCTCGTTCTGCGTCCCTTCAGAATAGAGGATGCACAGCCCATGTATGAAAACTGGGCATCGGATCCGGAAGTCACCAAATTCCTTATGTGGCCGACCCACCCAAGCGTGGAGGTATCCCGGGAAGTCCTGAAAAGCTGGATCTGTCAATATCCGGATGAAAAATATTACCAATGGGCCATAGTGCTGAAAGAAAACGGTGACATGCCCATCGGAAGCATCGCGGTGGTACACCAGAACGAAGAGATAGGAATGGTACACATCGGCTACTGTATTGGCCGCAGATGGTGGCACCAGGGAGTGACCTCCGAAGCGCTCCGGGCCCTGATCACCTTTTTTATGGAAGAAGTGGGCGTGAACAGGGTGGAATCCAGACATGATTCCAACAACCCCAACTCCGGAAAAGTCATGGAAAAATGCGGTATGAGGCTGGAAGGCGTTCTGCGCCAGGCGGACTGGAACAATCAGGGAATCTGCGACAGCTGCATGCACGGCATTCTGGCATCGGACTACTTCGGACGCAAATAAGTACTGGTTTTCCGGCTGAAACCGAAGAAGAAAGCCGGTTACCGTTCACGGAGTGAACAGTAACGAAAGCCGGATATCAGCCCCTTCCATGGCCCCCGCAAGCCTTTACAACCAAACCTCAATCGGATATACTGTTAAAGGTAAGCGGCTAAGTTTTCCTTCTTTTCAGAGCAAAAGGAACATAAACTTACCTGTAGAAAAAGTTTCAGACAGGAAAAAGAGGATAGGAAAAGAATGTCAGATAACGAACTGGATCGTAAAGATAAAAAAGCCGGCGGGCCCTCTCAGCCGGAACAGGGAGAGGAGCTTCACCAGCCGGAGGCTGTCTCCGGTACGGCAAACAAAGATATTGATTTTATCAAAGAAAAGGTCAAGGAACGCCCTGTCAATAAAAGAAAGCTGCTCAAACGCACCATTATCACAGCTTCCATGGCGGTGATTTTCGGCCTTATTGCGTGCTTTACCTTTCTGGTGCTTGAGCCTGTTTTCAGCAACTGGCTGTACCCGGAGGAGGATCCTGCGCCCGTACAGCTTCAGGAGGAAGCGGCAAATGAAGAAATGCTTCCCGAGGATATGGTTCTGGAGACAGAAAGCGAGGAGGAAAAGGAAAGCACCCCTGTAACCTCCACCGTCGTCCAGAAAATAGATATGAGCGTTTCCGATTACCAGAAGCTTTACAGCAACCTGTATAAGCTGGTGCAGGACGCCGCCAAATCCATGGTGACCGTAACAGGCGTGGTGTCCGACGTGGACTGGTTCAACAACACCTATGAAAACAAGGGCCAGACCGCAGGCCTGATCGTAGCCGATAACGGCAAGGAACTCATGATCCTTACCGAAAAAGAAACAGTGGAACAGGCCGAAAAAGTGCATGTCACCTTCTGCGACAGCACCCAGGTTACAGCGACCCTGAAACAGTCCGACCCCACCACGGGCCTGGCCGTTATCTGCGTCAACCTGACCGATATCGCCGAAGAAACCAAGGAAATAATCAAAGCCGCAAAGCTCGGCAGCTCCAACAGCGGAAGCGGCCTCCTGGCCACGCCCGTCATTGCCCTGGGACGCCCCATGGGCAACGTCAGCTCCGTAGCCTACGGCATGATCACTTCCATGGACACCGTGCTGAACCTGACCGACGGCAATTACCGCCTCCTCACCACTGACATATACGGAAGCACAAACGGAAGCGGCGTGCTCATCAACCTGAACGGTCAGGTGCTGGGAATAATCAGCCAGCGCAACAACAGCAGCGACGCCAAAAACCTGGTGTCCGCCCTGGGAATAAGCGATTTGAAAAGCAATATCGAGAAGCTGTCCAACGGCCAGGCCATGGCCACCCTGGGCATTTATGGCACCGATGTCCCCGAAGAAATCCAGGAATCACAGGGAGTTCCCGCCGGAGCTTATGTGACCGGCATTGTGATGGATTCCCCCGCCATGGTGGCAGGCATCCAGAGCGGAGACGTCGTTGTAAAAATGGGAACGGAGGAAATCACCACCTTCCAGGAATATAATAAGGAAATGATGAGCCTGGTACCCGACTCCCAAATCACCATCACAATTATGCGCCAGGTACAAGATGAATATCAGGAAATGGCCGTGGATGTCATTCTGGATACTCTGAAATAAATATGGGGCCGCTGAAGGCCGTCCATTTACTAAGGAAAAAGCCTTCGGGCGGATTGGAGAAAACATGAAATATATTAAAGATTTAAAAGAGGGCGACAGAGTATTTGACATTTACCTCTGTAAACATAAACAGTCTGCCGTTACCAAAAACGGAAAAGCTTATGATAATGTGATCCTTCAGGATAAAACCGGCACCATAGATGCCAAAATATGGGATCCCAACAGCGCGGGAATTGCTGAATTTGACACCCTGGACTACATTGAGGTATACGGCGATGTGAACAGCTTTCAGGGCGCTCTGCAGGTGAGCGTGAAAAGAGTACGCCTCTGCGAAGAGGGAGAATACGATCCTGCCGACTACCTTCCCGTAAGCTCCAAAAATATAGATGACATGTATAAACAGCTTCTGGGTTTTATCGGCAGTGTGGAAAACCAGTACCTGAAGAAGCTCCTGGAAAGCTTTTTCCTGGAAGACGAGTCCTTCATCAAAGCCTTCCGCATGTCCTCCGCCGCCAAAACCGTACACCACGGCTTTGTGGGAGGCCTGCTGGAACATACACTGAGCGTAACCAAACTCTGTGAATACTACTGCACCGCCTATCCCGTACTGAAAAGAGATCTTCTTATCACGGCTGCCATCTGCCACGATATCGGCAAAACCAAAGAGATTTCTCTTTTCCCCGAAAACGATTATACCGATGACGGCCAGCTCCTGGGACACATCGTTATGGGCACAGAGATGATCGGCCAGAAGGCCCGCACCATCCCAGGATTCCCGCCTGTACTGGAAGCCGAGCTCAAACACTGTATCCTGGCCCATCACGGAGAATACGAATACGGATCCCCCAAAAAGCCCGCCATCATAGAAGCTGCCGCCCTCAACCTGGCCGACAACACGGACGCCAAGATGGAAACCTTCATGGAAGCCCTTCAGAACGCCAAGGATGACGGATGGCTGGGCTATAACCGGCTTTTCGAATCCAATATCAGGATGACACGGATGGAGTAAATATATATGGATATCAAAAAGAATGACATTCTCACAGTAGAAATAACCGATACCGGCACAGAAGGCGAGGGTATTGGCAAGCTTGCGCTCCCTGCCCCGGATGCCGCGGATACAGAAGAAAAAGCCGGCGGAAAAGCCGCAGGCTTTACTCTGTTTGTCAAAGATGCGGTCATCGGTGATACCGTACAGGTGAAGGTCATGAAAGCGAAGAAAAACTATGCCTATGCAAAGCTGGAGAAGGTTCTTGTGCCTTCTCCTTTTCGCGTTCAGCCTCCCTGCGCCTTCCACCGCCAATGCGGCGGCTGCCAGCTGCAGTCTCTCTCATATGAAAAGCAGCTGGAATTCAAGCAGAATAAAATCAGGAATAACCTGGTGCGGATCGGCGGGTTTGATCCGGAGAAAATTGACGCCTGTATGGAACCGATTATCGGGATGGAGGATCCCTGGCATTACAGGAATAAGGCCCAGTTTCCTTTCGGATATGATAAAGAAGGGAATGTGGTGACGGGATTTTATGCGGGAAGAAGCCATACGATCATACCTAATACGGACTGTGCGTTAGGGGTGGAGGAAAATCAGGAGATTTTGGAGATTATCCTCAGGTTTATGAAGAAATATGGGGTGTCCGCTTATGAGGAAGTATCCGGGAAAGGGCTGCTGAGACATGTGCTGATCCGGAAAGGGTTTGCCAGCGGACAGCTGATGGTATGTCTGATTATAAATGGGAAGAAGCTGCCGGAGGAACAGAGACTGGCGGATGAACTGTGGAAGATACCGGGAATGACGAGCGTGTCCGTGAATGTGAATATGGAACGGACGAATGTGATTATGGGCAAGAAGGTCCGGGTTCTTAAAGGGGAAGAGAAAATTGAGGATTCGATCGGGGACGTGGTGTTCCGGATTTCCCCGCTGTCTTTTTATCAGGTGAATCCGGTACAGACGCGGAAGCTGTATGGACAGGCTTTGGAGTATGCGGGGCTGACGGGGGAAGAGACAGTTTGGGATCTGTATTGCGGAATCGGGACGATTTCATTGTTTCTGGCGCAGAAGGCTAAAAAGGTGTATGGAGTGGAGATTGTGCCGGAGGCCATTGCGGACGCGAAGGAGAATGCGGTAAGGAATGGGATAACGAACGCGGAGTTTTTCGTGGGGAAGGCGGAAGAGGTGCTGCCGCGGAAGTATGAAGAAGATGGGGTTTATGCGGATGTGATCGTGGTGGATCCGCCCAGGAAGGGGTGTGATGAGAAGTGCCTGGAAACCATGGTGCGGATGCGGCCGGGGAGGATTGTTTATGTGAGCTGTGATTCGGCTACTTTGGGGAGGGATTTGAAGTATTTGGGGGAGAATGGGTATGAGATGGTGAGGTGGAGAGGGTGCGATATGTTTCCGGGGACGGTGCATTGTGAGGTTTGTGTCGAATTGGGTCGAGAATAGTTTGAGTTAATGGAGAATCAACTTAAATCGATAAACGAAAGAACAAATTGTATATAGGAAATCTATGACATAAGATAAGAACCTATCGAGGAAGGGGATAAAAATATGGCTAAAAATGAGATTCAAGTACAAAAGAGTGAATGGAGAAAAAAGTCATGGTCAATTCCTGGCCTTTTAGGTGGAAAGCAGGAATATTTTTCGTTGGTCAAACAATTGGTGAAACTAGTAGGAGCAGAGCAGGTAACAGATATGGATGTATCTCCTGTTCTGAAAGGAGTTACCGCTCCAAGGTTGTGGCGAGAATATGCTCCGTTTTTGAAGGGTGTTGGCCTTGTAGGCAATAATGCTGGTGTATTATATTTGACTGAGAGTGGCATTGCGTTTAAAAATGATTTGACTCCACAGCATTTAGCAAATATTATGCAAAGCAGGTTTCGACTTTTTGGAGAGACTCTTGAAATTCTGGCCGTTGAACCTGGTACAGTGCAGGAAATTAACGCAAGGCTTTGCGAAAGATATAAATTGAATTGGGGAGATTGCAGTAATACACGAAAGAGGATGGATTGGCTGGAAATCCTTGAATTGATAGAGGATGTTGGAAATCGAAAATGGAGAGCGACAGAACGAGGAGATGAGATTCTCAAGACATGGCATCTTGCAACACCCGCTCTGCTTGAGTCTTTCGAAACCATAATGAAAGAAATTTCAGTTTCGTTGCCGCCTTTTGAAATAAAGGTTTTACTTCAGCGTTTATTTGAAACACCGGAACTACACAGAGAACGTAGTACTTACAATATTTGGGTTCCAAGTCCCAACCGGATTGATAATTTGCGTGTAATTACACAATTTACGCTGGAACGAATCTCAAAAATTGAATTATTTCAATTCGTTGAAAAGGAGTTTAACCTTAAGACAAGTAGTGCGGAATCCATGCTCCCGTTTTTGAAAGCATCGGGACTTATAGAAGAAGTTGGGCGGAATACCTATATAGCAACTTCTGCAGCAAAAGCATGGTGTGAGACAGGTGATGATCTGGATTTTATACGAATCCTTCATGCACATATGCGCTTTGTTGGAGAAATGATTAAGACTGCGGAAAATGATATCGTGCGTAATGATATTTATGCACAGGCCAGGGAATATGGGCTCAATACGGAAAAAGCCAGGTGGATCGCTGGATTTTTGCTGGAAGCTGGCCTTTTGGAGGAGCCGCATTATCTCCATTTAAAAGCAACTCCGCTTGGAAACTGTTTTGTTCGCGATTTACCATTGATAGATGAATCCATTTATAAAGAAAAGCAGGAGACAGATGCTGTTGCGGCTATGATTGATTCGGATGATTTTCATGCTGACGAGACAGAACAGCTTTTTAATAGGCTTCATGCGGCAGCGATCGACCCCATGGCAGAAGGTAAAGGTGCTGGAGTAGCACTTGAAGAGAGGATTGCTGATATTTTCCGTTTTATGGGATTTGAAGCGAAAAGAGTTGGCGGCTCCGGAGACACAGATGTGATTGTCCGTTGGAAGGATGATAATGGGGAGAGCATAATAGGAATCATCGATGGAAAATCAAAATCCGGAGGAACAGTATCCCATAGTGACATAAGTGATGTTGCAATTGAGACGCACAAAGAAAAAAATAATGCAGATTTTGTTGCAATCGTTGGACCAGGATTTAGTGGGGATACGATTCGAAATCATGCTCGAAAGAAAGGGTTTGCCCTCATAATCGATACCGAATTAATTGAAATAGCACGTATGTCTTCTGAACTGGGATTGAGTTTACAGGAACTCTCTCTTATTTTTGAGGTTCCGGAAGGACTTTCTCGTCTTGCAGAGTTAATATCTGCTAAACAGCGGGAGATGGATGTTATCACACTTGTTGTTTCTGCATTCAATAAGGAACAGGAGTTGTTGGGAGGACTTTCGGCCCGTGATATGTATTTGCTGTTGCGAGCGACGGATATTTCGCCATCTTTGGAGGAACTAATAAGTGTTTTTGAAACTCTTTCACAAAAAGAAATAGGTATGTTGTCTCCGATGAAAAAAGCACCTTTTGCAGAGAATACAATATATGAATTGAAAAGTGAAAGAGGAGTAGTAAATAGACTTCGTGCACTGGCATCTGCAATAGAGAAAGGAACAAAATAAGCAACAGGTTTCTTACTTATTATGTGGAAGACAAGTGATTAGAGAAATAGAGATTATAATCTGGTTAGTATAATTGTGTCTAATATAAGCATAGCTCCATAAAGCGGGTGTGCTAAATTGATTAATAGATACTAGAAGGGATAATACAACAGTCTTTAGCATCACTTTTTTTCCTTTTAACTATTAAAGATTTAGATATTGATTTATGCTGGAGGCTACTTCGCAATTTTTTCTGCCCTTTTTAGTAGAGAAGTAGCTAAAAGATGGATTTAAGGCGGCAGGTAAAAAAATAGTAATTGAAGACGAGCAAAGAGATAAGGGTGCGATTTTTTGGTGATGTATGTAATGCCATTTTTAACGGATGATTACCTCTTGTGCTATACTTTTAGCAATACATAGTCGAAGATGAGCCTCAAAAAATGTGGTGGATTTAATGATTTGGCTGGAGTTTAAACTTTCCAACAAGAAAAACCACGCCTTTCGGTAATCTGAATCATCGCTTCAATACATGTGGAGTGCGTGGTATTGATGTCGAGGGTTGGGTAATAATGAACTGAAAAAGTGTAGGAATTAAGGGATTTCTACAAACGGTGCATATTTTAAGTGGTGCTGAAATTTGATAAAGTCGTGTATAAATCAATGCTTGGGACATATCCATACGGATAGTTGGGTGTACAATATAGATATTGGGTAGGTTGTGTAGACAGGATGGTTATTGAGTATGTTGAGTTGAGAGAATAGTTGAATTGGCTAATCAATATACAGAAGTTATTGGTTTATGTTGATTAGGAGAGAGATTGGAGGATAATAAGATGCAGAAAGGTTCAAAAATTCATTTTAAACCTTTGGTACCGGAACGAGAATATAGTGGATATTTATTGCTGTGTAAGTACAAATAGTACTGAGTAATGACAAAGAATGATCGTTCAGGTATCGCACCTAATGAGATTAGTATCAGCAATGTCCCAGTGGATACTGGGCGATGTGTATATGGATACTTCCACAAGTAAAATAGGATCATCAAGAAAAAAGTTTACTCATATGCTAGATGACTGTGGTTCAAGTTAACTGGAAATAGTAATAACAAAAAATAGTAGTAGGTTCGGTAGAGATACAATTGAAAGTTTGGATGCATTGAATCAGTTAAAAACTCTCGATGTTCGTGTGATATTTGAGTAGGAAGATTGGACACTTCGAGTTACCGATAGTGACTTGATGATTTCTATTATTTAATCTCTTGAATAGGCAGAATATGAATCAAGAGGTGAAATATTAGAATGGACATTAAATATCGTGTGACCGGAACAGCAAAGCTTTATAACAGAAAGAGTTATGGCTCTAAGCATGAAGAAAATTGTAATTTGATATTTAGACTGTATCTTAGTGACAAAAATTGAGGGGCATTATCAAAGAAATGTAAAACGGAAAAATCTTTCGCTAACTGGAAAAGGAAAGCGGGATAAACGAACAATTGATGTTAAGCTGAGTAATGACAAGTACACGGGAGAGGTTCGACTTTTGAATTCGGGTAAAAGTGAAGTTCATTAATTGTCATCGGATAATAATCCAGCGATAATATCTAAGGAAGTCTTTAAGTCGGTACAGATTGAAAAAGGTTCGTCGAAGTAATACTATAAGAGGAGAAAATGGCGGTGAGAGAAAAGAAATGGAATATAGTTCAAAGAAGTACATAAATAGAGGGTAAAACAATTTTTAGATGGACACTTATTTGATGTCATAAGAATTGAGGAGGGATACAAATGAAAATTTTATTTTTGCATCTTAGTGATGCACATTTTAGAGAGGATACTAAGTTTAGGGATATTAATATTCCAGCTATGGTAAATGGATTGAAACAGATAGACAAGTTTGATGAATGTATATTGGTTTTTTCAGGGGATATAGCACAGTCCGGAGAAATTAATCAGTATAAGACAGCAGGGAATTTCCTTGGAACATTAATAAATCAAATAAAGGAAACTTATTTGCCAAATAAAAAAATATATACTCTTATTACACCTGGAAATCATGATAATTTAGTGGTAAATCCTAAAAGAACTATAGAAGAATTAAAGGGATACTATTCTTCTGACAAGGAAATAGGTGATGAGTTTTATGCTGAATTATCACAATTGGATGATTTTTATGCATTTGCTCGAAGAAATTCATGTTATACCAAAGGAAATGTGATTGATGTGAGAAAGATTACTTTTGGAAAGTTCACAATAAAGGCCAATCTAATTAATTCAGCTCCTTTTTCTTTATTATGCGATGGAAATGAGGATAAGGGGCTTCACTACATACCGCAAAGAGAACTTAACAAATTAGATTTGGTACGTCAAGAAAATTATACGCTTTCCATTATACATCATGGTCCAGAATGGTTCTCAGATGGTTCAAAGCAAGCACTTTATAATAAGTTGTATGAAACCTCTAATTTGATTTTTGTGGGGCATGAGCATTTCTCATTAAGCCAAAACAAAACTGTTAATGCAAAACATACAGTCGATGTTTCAAGTGGTGTTGCGTTGTATGGCACAAAGACAGAACACGGTTTTAATGCCTTATTATTAAATACAGATCAGCATAAACTTATTGGGCATAAATTTGTTTATAACGGTTCTATCTATAAACCGGTACAAAATTTAAAAAATGATAATGTGGCATTTAGAGGAAAATACAAATTTACGCATACAAAGGAATTTAAAGATTGGCTTGAGTCAGATATTGATGAAAGAGCAGGAGAGAGATACTTAGATTATTTTGTTTTTCCTTCATTAGAAGCAAAAAGTATTAATGATGATATGAAGAATTATAGTGTCCCGACAGAAGAAAAATTTATGGAACTATTTGATTTAAAGAAAAAGATTTCTATTGAGGGAAGTACTAGATCCGGAAAAACAATTTTGGCAAAATACTTATGTAGAATGCTATCAGACAATTATGTTCCTATTTTTTTGGAAGAAGAAAGTTTTTCACCTAAAAATAATCTTAAAGTAATTAAATATGCTTTGGCAAATCAGTATGGTGAGAATGCCGATTTTGATGAATTCATGCAACTTGATACTGCAAAGAAAGTTCTTATCGTAGATGGATATGATAAGATAAGTAAAGAAAAGTGGAAATTATTTGTTGAGGAATTCGAGGATAATTTTGGCCATTTTATTATCTTTGGTGGAATAGATTGGAATCTTAATATTAAAGAAAAAACATTGGAAGAATTATCTGATAGTAAGATGTTTTATATGAAAATCTGTCCATTTTATTATGCTAAACGGGAGAGACTTATAGAAAGGATCTGTTCTAATTTTCAGGAAAGAAAAATTACAGATATAGCTGAAAAAACGAGAAAAATAAATGAAGATATTACAAATCAGATTAGATATTTTCAGTTGAATCCGGATTTTATTCATCAGTATGTGGATTATTATTTAAGCTTTTCGTATACTAAAACACAGAAAGAAAGTAATGTATTTAGTAAAGTGTTCGAAGCAAATATTACGTTCCGACTAGCAAAGCATGCTGGAGAGGAAAATGTAGATGAAATCATGATAGCTTTGGACTTTGTGGCTCATTATATTCATTTTAATAAAAAGTATCCGTTACCTACAGAAGAATTTGAAAGTGTTGTTGAAACATATAATAGTCAATATGATAACGACATAAAACCAAAGTTTGTCTATAATGCTGCTATTAAAGCAAATATTATTCGCGAGAATTCTGAAAAGTTTGGTATAGAATTTTGTGATGAAAATTTACTGGCATATTTTACGGCATTACATCTTAACAGAATATTTAATGAAAGAAAAGGTGCAGAGGAGTTAAAATATATTCTTGATAATATTTGTTTTCAACCTAATGGGGATATTATTCTGTTTTTATCATATATAACAAGTAATATCCATATTTTAAATCCGATAATGGATAGCCTTATTGCACATATGAAAGAATGGGATGAATTGAGTATCGATAGTGATAATGTAGGATACCTTTCAAAGATCAGCACAGATATAAAACCTGATTTGGCAGATTCAAAAGAGAAAGAACGGGTAAAAGAAGAAAAATCCACTATAGAAAAGGAAATTATTGAGAAACAAAAACAGAACGCGGAAAGTATTTATTCATATGATGAAAGTAAGGTAAATTCATTTGGAAATAAAATTACAAAAAGTATTTCATACCTTGAATTGGTCGCAAAGATATTGCCAAGCTTTAGGCATATCTTAAAAGGAGATCAAAAACAATGGGTGGTAGATATATTGTATAGATACCCTAATAAATTATTGTATTTTATGCTTAAAGATATTGATGAAAACTATGACAAAATTATAAATGATATTTTAGATGGTGCGCCAAGAACCAGAAAAGGTAAACTAATTACTAGGGACATAATTACTAATGAATTACAAAACCAGTCTGTTGCATATATACTTTCCGTCTATGATTTTGTTGCAAGTACTTCTGTGAATGGTAAAACGATTGACGATTTGAATAAGTTTGATTATTGTAACAATACGAATTATATGATCCAAAATATCATGATGGAAGAAAATGCAGGAAATTTCCATGAGATGGCAATAAAAGCTGAAACTTTATATAAAAATGCAACACTTGGTATAACAAAGCAGATGATAATGCTTGTTGTGCGTAAATATTTTTTATGCCATGATATTCCATTGGTTGGAGAAGCACAGCATATTATTGACATATTTTTTGGAGAAAATGATGTGCAGAAAAGAGTTATAAGAACAGCACATGCTAAAAATAAGATAGTAAAAAAGTAGCAATCGCTATGTTGGCGTTTCACCAACAGGACGTTTAACCATAAAAGATAACGTCCAACTCTTATGGTTGTCATACACATAGTTGTGCTAATAGCGATTGCTTATACTAATATATGCGTAACGTGTTGTGAATATGAATTATTCTAAAAAAATGAGGTAATTATTTGTAGATATAGAATTCTTGGTAACGGTTATACAGTGAAACTTAAGTGCTCAACATTTACGAATTGTAATACCGTTGAAATAGAGGCTGAATAAAACGGGTTCCTGTTTTTGTGATACATTTAGATAATGAGTATCATAAATATACTTTAAAATAAACTAATCCAAAATAATCTAGGTGTAAATGGGTTAGTACTCAGTATTATCCATTTATAAAATGCATAGATACTGGATCTCACAATTGTGGATTATTGTCATCAATACACTTATAGACTAACATCATAATCTAATATAAGGATAGAATGGTTATAAACAAAAACCAAAGGAATTTGGGAAAGAATAGGAATGTTTACACCAAGCAAGAGGTGTTAATAATCTTGAAATTCAACATAACATTAATTTGAAAGGTATCTCTGGGTGCTATCGTCAAATTGATATTTATTAAAGATTTGAAATGGCTGGTTTTGAGTACCAAGTTGCCATCGAATGCAAATTTGTCAATAACGAGTATCTATTGGGAAGATTCGTGATTTAATTCTGCGTTAAAGGATATTGCAACATAAATGGTATATTTGTTTCAAAAAATGGATTTCAAAGCGGAGTAAAAGAATATACTAAACAAATCAAAATTAAATTGGTAGAAATACGTCAGTCTAATGATAATGATTGGAAGGAAAGAATGATAAATAATCATTATCAATTAAATGCATATTTTAAGCATATCATAGAGTTAGACATTAAATTTGATAAAGAATGGCTAAAAAGTTAGGCTTTGTTCAAATCAGGAGATAAAATAATAATTAGAGCACAGAGTGATGAGATTCATATTGAAACCTTATCGACAGGTAAAATAATTATTTTTTATGATTTGGATGATAGCCTTTCAGCGCAAGAAGTTGGGATAAATTTTAGAAAGAATTTATTGTTGAGGATGCATATATTTTAGAATCCAGTTTAGGACATAAAATTAAGATAAAGAGTATCACCTGCACCTATGATATAAGCTGTTTAGCCACAAATTTTGAAATTTGTAAAGATGATGTCGTTAAAGCCATTATTAAAGATGTGGTAAGGGAAAAACAATTCGGATGTTCATGGAAATGTACAAATGTGAGCGTTGATTTAAAAATTATTATTACTTTTAAAACACTTCTGCCAATAAACTATTATCGGCACAAACTATTATTAATAACCGTACAATGTACATTGAAACAGCCACAACTCTTGTGTGGAAACCTTGATTCTATGCAGGTTTGTGGGTTTAGATTAAGAAAATAAGATATATAAGTTTGCACAGAGACAATGTGGGATAAATATTCAGAGGGAGTTGCATCGGGATTATAGGAAAATGACGCCACGGGGAACTGCCTTTCATTTTGGAAAAGATGAATGTTTTAACAAAGACCATACTCTAGGGTAAAAGGTATGTATTATCTTAATTATTATATCTCCGACATTTAGTTGAAATCCCCCTAAAAAATGGTAAAATAAAGGAAACGAATGAGAAAATATATCTGATAGTCCACAAATACCGTGGCAAAATTCCCATTAGTAAATATACCTGAAGAAGGAGTAACCACATGGGCTTTATTCGTGACCTATTCAGAAAGAAAAATACTTCAAATACAGATGAAACACCAGCTGAGAAAAATAAATATGTATTACAGTTATTCGAACTAATAGAATATATGGACAGCCTTTTACAAGCAGATAAGTATATAGCCAAAAGCGAATATCGTAACAGGATTGAAAAGTATCAGGAAGTAATAGATTTTTTTACAGTTTTAAAAAATAGTGATATGCTGATTCCGTTTTGTCAAAAAAATGGTATACAGGAAGCATATATGGAACAAGCAGAAAAGAAAATATTATTTTTTGACCAATATATGGATCAGCATAACGATAACTTTATCAAAAAGGCGATGGTAGAAGAAAAAGAATATCTAGATAATATTCTTAAATCGGTAGATCCTCAAATAATATTAGATGAAGATCAACGGAGGGTGATTTTAACAGATGAGGACTATTGCCTGGTAATAGCTGGTGCAGGAGCTGGTAAAACAACGACGGTTGCGGCAAAGGTAAAATATCTTGTAGAGAGGAATCATGTGGATCCATCTCAAATATTAGTAGTCTCATTTACGAATAAGGCAGTTAATGAACTTAAAGAAAAGATTAATGAGGAACTTCAGATAGAGTGTCCGATCGCTACGTTTCATTCAACAGGAAATGCGATTATTCATAAAAATGAACCTGATGAGAAATTGAATATTGTGGACAATTCAAATTTGTATTTTGTGATCCGGGACTATTTCAGAGGATCTATTATGCAGAATGAAAGTATAGTCAATAAATTGATTATGTTCTTTGCATCTTATTTTGATGCTCCATACGAAGGCGATGACCTGAATGCTTTCTTTAACCAGATTGCAAAATCTAATTTTTCTACAATGCGTAGTGATTTAGAAGATTTTAAACGTGAGGTAATAGATAGAAAAACAAAGAAATCCGTTACAATTTTAAATGAAGTTCTACGCTCTCATCAGGAGGTGGAGATTGCTAACTTTTTGTATCTAAATAATATCGATTATGAATACGAACCGGTTTATCAGTATCATATCCTATATGCCAGAAAACCATATACCCCGGATTTCCTAATTAAACAGAATGGAAAGGTTGCTTACATTGAACATTTTGGAATAACAGAAAATGGTGATAATGACAGATTTAGTGAAAAAGAGGTAGAAGCTTATAAGAAAGCAGTTAACGAAAAAGTATTATTACACCGTCAGCACGGAACAATTTTAATTTATACTTTTTCCAGATATAATGATGGAAAGCCGTTATTACATCATTTGCGTGAACAGTTAGAGGAAAATGGATTTGAAATAAAGCCCCGTCCAAATAAAGAAGTAATGGAAATGCTTGTTGCAGGGGAAGAAAATCGTTATGTACGCAAATTGATTAATTTAATTTGCAGATTTATATCTAATTTCAAGGTAAATGGGTATACGGTAGATGATTTTAATCGAATGTATCATTCGACACAGAATGTCAGAACCAGATTGTTTCTCGATATATGTAATGATTGTTTTTTAGAGTATGAGAGGTATCTTAGGGAGAAAAAAGCAGTAGATTTTGAGGATATGATAAATGAATCGGCCAGAATCCTTCGTGAAGTGAAAGAAATGAAGCAAAAGCTGGCTTTTAAATATGTTATTGTAGATGAATATCAGGATATATCGAGGCAGCGGTTTGATTTAACAAAGGCTTTGGCAGAAGTGACCGATGCGAAAATTATTGCGGTGGGAGACGACTGGCAATCAATATATGCTTTTAGTGGGTCAGATATAACATTATTTACAAAGTTTGAAGAGAAGATGGGGTATGCCAAGCTCTTAAAGATTGTAAAGACGTATCGTAATTCGCAGGAAGTCATTGATATAGCGGGTAACTTTATACAAAAAAATACAGAACAGATAACCAAAAGATTAGAATCTCCAAAGCAGATTAATGAGCCTGTTATTATTTATACATATGACAGTACATATAAAGGTAAGGATGGAAATCGTAGGAGTGGTGTTAATTATGCTATTGCACATGCGGTTGAGACTGCCTTGGAGCAAATAATCAGCTATGCTAAGAATGAGGGCAGGAAATCAGAGTCAATTTTACTGCTTGGACGCTTTGGCTTTGATGGGGATCATTTGGAAAAGTCAGGATTATTTGAATATATCAATCGGGGAAGTAAGATAAAAAGTGTTAAATATCCGGAATTGAATATCACATTTATGACAGCACATTCTTCTAAGGGATTGGGATACGATGAAGTAATTATTGTAAACGGTAGAAATGAAACCTATGGGTTCCCATCGAAAATCGAGGATGATCCGGTTTTGTCATTTGTAATAAAGGGTGACCGTTCCATTGATTACGCGGAGGAACGCCGCCTTTTCTATGTTGCAATGACCAGAACAAAAAATCGTGTTTATTTTATTGCACCGGAGCAGAATCCATCAGAATTTTTGTTGGAATTGAAGAAGGATTATAAAAATATTGTACTTCATGGTAAATGGAATGAAGAAGAACCCAAAACAATAGGGCGAAAATATTGTCCGCTTTGTGGCTACCCTTTACAGCTAAGATACAAAAATTCATATGGTTTGCGGCTATTTATCTGCACAAATGAGCCAGAAATATGTGGATTCATGACTAATGAATATGCAGCTGGTAAATTCTCAATTATGAAATGTGATTGTTGTCGAGATGGCTATCTGATTGTAAAAAAAGCTAAGGACAAGGATTATTTCTTAGGATGTACAAACTATAAAAAGGATGGGACAGGCTGCAACAATGTAATTAGTAAAAAACAGTATTATGATATGATGGGATATGAACCGGATCTGAATGAACCAGTAAAGGAAAAGAAGGAAAATATCAAAATCAAGACGACTTATTATCAGAATAACAAGAAAAAACCGGATACTGTAGTGTCAGATAATATAGTAATAAAAAAAGGTAGCTTGCCCGCTATAGAGTACAGAGGATGGGATTTGAATGAAACGGTATATACTATTCTTTCGGCCTTACAGAATGTTAGTAATATCCGTTATTATGGAACTACCATGCTTGTTGATGTACTACACGGCGAGATTACAAAGAGAATGCTGGATGCAAAATTAAACATGATCTCTCAGTTTGGTAAATTAAGCTCTTTTTCAAAAGAAGAGTTATATGCGATGATTACATGGCTGATTACAAATAATTACATACTAAAAACAAAAGATCAGTATCCAGTTTTACATCCGACGTATAACGGAATGCATTATGCTGAAAAAATGACAGAAAAGCAATTAAAGCAGTTAAAAAAATATCTTGAGAGGTGAATTCATAAATTGCTATGAAATTCTTATTTGGAGCGTAAAAAAGATATTGCAATTTAACCGGGTAGTTCTCTTAATTGTGGAAAGGTATCGAAAAAATGAATGATAAATATGCTTCTCAAACCCTGAACTACTACAACCAGAATGCCCCCCAGTTCAGCAGTTCCACCCAATCCCTGGATTTTGCCCCCATACAAAACAAATTCCTTTCCTTTTTACCTCCACAGGCACACATCCTGGATTTCGGCTGCGGTTCAGGAAGAGATACGAAATATTTCCTGGCTCATGGATATCATACAGATGCCATCGATGGATCCGAAGAATTATGCCGAATCGCATCTGAATACACAGGAGTCCCTGTAAAACAAATGCTTTTCCAGGAACTGAATGCCGCAGAAGAATACGATGGTATCTGGGCATGCTCCTCAATTCTCCATTCCACCTATTATGAACTCAAAGATATCCTGAAAAAGCTTGCCTGTGCATTAAAAAAAGAAGGTATCCTATATGCATCCTTTAAATACGGGGATTTTGAAGGAATGAGAAATGGCAGGTATTTTATTGACCTGGAAGAAGGAAAACTCCAGAAAATATTACAGGAAACAAATGTATTTGAACTGAAGGAAAAATGGATTAGTACAGATATACGCCCGGGAAGAGATGAAGAAAAATGGATGAATATAATTCTAATAAAGAAAAGCTGTATTTACTAAACGCGTCTAAGGATAATACATGGATGGAGGGTTCGGCGTGCGGTGCCAGTATGGGCGGTGACATCCCGGGCAACCATCTGCTGACCTATCTGGAAATGAGTATAAACAGTGCTGAAAGCATTGATATCATCGTATCTTTTCTGATGGAATCAGGAGTTCGGCTTTTATTGCCTGCTCTGAAATCCGCGCTGGACAGAGGTGTTAATATCCGTCTTCTGACAGGAAATTACCTGGGAATTACACAGCCAAGCGCCCTTACCCTTCTTAAATACGAGCTTGATGACAGAATCTGCATTCATCTCTATCGGGAAAAGAACCGTTCTTTTCATCCGAAAGCATACATATTCCATTATGCGGATGACAGTGAGATTTATGTGGGTTCATCCAATATATCCCGCAGTGCTCTTACGAGAGGCATTGAATGGAACTATCGATTCACCAGAAAGAAGGATGAACAAAATTATAACAGGTTTTATCAGGAGTTTGAGGACCTTTTTTGCTGTCGTTCCGTTGAGGTAACGGATGAAGTATTGGAAGAGTATGCAAGGAGCTGGAAGCGTCCGGCCTTGCAGAAAGATATGGAACGGTATCAGAATAATATGACGGAGGTTCAGACACAGCTGATGCCTGTATTTCCCCGGGATGCTCAGATAGATGCGCTGTATGCGTTAAAGAAAAGCCGTGAGGAAGGTGACCAAAAAGCTTTGATTCATGCGGCGACAGGTATCGGTAAAACCTATCTTGCCGCATTTGATTCGGTTGGATTTAATAAAGTATTGTTTGTAGCCCATAGAGAAGAAATTCTGAAACAAGCAGCTGAGAGCTTCAGAAGGATCCGCCCTCAGGATGAACAGGGATTTTTTAATAAGGCTCGGAAAGATACGGATAGGCCGATTATCTTCGCATCGGTAAGCAGTCTTGGAAAAGAAGAATACTTGAATGAAGAATTTTTCCCACAGGATTATTTTGATTATATCGTGGTTGATGAATTTCATCATGCGGTAAATGACAGCTATATGAAAATAATCAGTTATTTTAAGTATCAGTTTCTATTAGGACTTACAGCGACCCCGGACAGAATGGACGGACGGAATATTTATGAGATATGTGATTACAATGTCCCTTTTAAAATCACCTTGAAGGATGCTATTAATAAAGGAATGCTGGTGCCGTTTCGTTATTATGGAATCTATGATGGAGTGGATTATTCCGGGCTTCCTGTCGTCAGGGGAAAATACCAGCAGAAGGATCTGGATATCAAGCTGATTGTTAAAGAAAGATGTGATCTGATATATAAGAATTATAAAAAATATGGTTCACGGCGTGCGCTGGGCTTTTGCTGTTCCAGGGTGCATGCAGAAAAAATGGCAGAGGAATTTTGTGCAAGGAATATACCGGCCTGTGCGGTATACAGTGATTCGGACGGGAACTTTTCAGAGGATAGAACAGCTGCAATAGAGAAGCTGGAAAAAGGGGAAATTAGTGTTATTTTTTCAGTGGATATGTTTAACGAAGGTGTGGATATTCCTTCACTGGATATGGTTATGTTTCTCCGCCCTACGGAATCACCTGTGGTTTTTCTGCAGCAGCTGGGCAGGGGACTGCGGAAAGCGGCTGGTAAAGAGTATCTGACGGTTCTTGATTTTATTGGGAATTATGAGAAGGCGGGAAATGCTCCTTTTCTTCTTAGCGGAGAACCCTATTCCAGGGAAGCTGCGGAGAAAAAGGAACAAAAAGACTTTGATTTTCCTCTGGACTGCGTTGTTGATTTTGATATGAGGCTCATTGACCTCTTTAAAGAAATGGCAAACAGAAAAGAAACACGCAGGGAGCGTATTCAAGGGGAGTATTTTCGTATTAAGGAATTACTTGGAGGAAAGGTTCCTGCGCGTATGGATCTTTTTACTTATATGGATGAGGAAATATATCAATTATGTATGAAAACCTCAAATGAGAATCCATTTAATCATTACCTTGATTTTTTAGGTGATTTAGACCAGCTGACAGATAAGGAATGGAAGCTTTTCCAGGGACCGGGAAAAGAATTTCTGCATGAATTGGAAACAACCTCAATGTTCAAATCTTATAAGATGCCCATACTTTTGGCATTTTTCAATGACGGACAGGTTAAAATGGGAATTACGGAAGAGGATGTATATCTCAACTACAGGTCTTTTTATGAAAGAGACGGAAATTGGAGGGATATGGATCGGGATAAAGGAACAAAGGGGTTCAGAAACTGGAAAAGAGAGAGATATCTCAGCGAAGCGAGGAAAAATCCGATTAATTATCTGGAGGGATCCAAGAGTGGCTTTTTTGTTAATAAGGAAGGTTTTATGCTGGCGCTGAGGGATGATTTGAAGGACGTGATAGACGAGCCGGCTTTTGTGGATCATATGAAGGATATAATAGACTATAGAACGATGAATTATTATCGTCGGAGGTACGAAGAGGGGCATAAGCTTGAAAAAGAAAAAAAATGAATATGCATATGATTTTAATGAAGATAAAGAATATTATATTTATCTAAATGCCTGTAGGAAAAAAATTGGAAAGAAAAAACTTATGATTATAGGTGAAAATAATTATAGTAATTATGATGAATGGTCTGGATATGTTAATCAGAAATATTCATGTATAACCACTAAAAGTCTGGTAGCATTTAAACGACATTTAAAATATCAGATAAGGGCTTCCGGAAGAATTGAAGGCAGCTATTCAGCTGTATTATTGCCACTGATAATTACATGGGTTACAATTATGTTAGATCGTTTTTTCCCATCAGATGCTATTAATAATTTTTTGTGTATTATAATATTTGTTTATTTGTTCTGGGAATTGTTGAAAAATTATTTTGGTGATACAAAAAAATCTCTTATGTATGAAGATTACTTAGAAATTATTGAAAATATTATAGAAAGTCGTAAAATGAAAGAAAATGTATAGATTTAATTAGGTTAAAAAAATATTTATCTTTTCAGCCTCTTATAACTTCTTTAATAACATGGAAGAGCGCATGATAATCGGATTTTTGTTGGAATTTCTTATGCACAGGATGTGAAAATGGTGTATTATCTAGTGTTCTAGTAATAATGCCTTATAAGAATTAATAATATGCTGCAATGTTTGACTGGTAAACACAGGAATATTAGTATTGAAAATAGTAAGCAACATTCAAATCAGACTGACAAATATGATATGCGAGAGGAAATGCTCTTATGAAATTTTGTGTTTTTACAGACTTACATTATGATGTTATTCCTGATGGTGACAGACGTATTTACGAATTAATACAAGAGTGTAAGCGAAAAAAGGCCGAATTCGCTGTTGAATTGGGAGATTTATGCAATCCAACAAAAGAAAACCACAGAATATTGGATTTATTTATCGACGCAGGCATATCCTGTTATCATAGTATATGGAACCATAATACGGATTTTAGCTCATCTGAAAAAGTTCTTAGTTTCTTCGGTTTGAAAGAAGGATACTATTCAATCATTCGGGATAATATAAAGTTTATTTTTTTGGATCCAAACCATATCAGAACAGAGAGCGATTGCACTCCGGAATGTAATGCGAATTTAACGGCTTCAAGCGACAAAAGTCCATATATTCCAAAGGAGCAAATAGAATGGTTAAAAAGTGAAATTGCTGATGAAAACTATTTTTATATTATATGCTCACATCAAAGCTTATGTAATGACTTTATGGTTGGAAATCATTCAAGAGGTATTGTGAATAGAGAAGCTGTACGCAAAATATTGGAAGAACGTAATTCTTTGAGCAGAAAAATTCTGTTTTGTATAAATGGTAATGACCATGGGGATGACGTCAAATTGATTAATGGAATATATTACTATTCATTAAATTCTGCATCATATATTTGGCATGGTGTGAAGGAAATGTATAATTATAGCAAAGAGGTTCATGACAAGTATCCGTACCTAAAAGACATGATTCTTTACGAAGAGCCGCTTCACGTCATAATTACAATTGACGAAAATACCAATGTGGAAATTGAAGGAATGAAAGGACATTATCAAAATGTTACTCCGGAAGATATCGGAATAGCTGATACATGGAATGGTGTTTCTATCAGACCCCATACATCTTCACTTAAAATATCGGCAAGCAGTGTTTGAGTATACATAAATCGTTCAAATAACATGCTGGGGATTTCTCAGTTTCCCATAAATGTCACCTTGCAGGAGCGTCTAAGATTCTCACGGAATCAAGAAAAGAAGCTCCTAACTGTGCAGTTAATGATATATTGCATTCCCTATCATACATAACGGAGGCCACCCCATGTACTACCATGCATCTCCCATAAAAGATCTCCACATATTAACCCCACACACATCCAACCACGGAACACCGCTGCTATACCTCTCCGCAAAACGGGAAAACACCCTCCCATACCTATCAAACGCCATAGAACTCTATGGCAAACGTTCCGGGAAATTTCCCGAAGGCCCCTATCACAAGTGGGCCAGCTACGGGTTTACCGGGGAGGGTATCCTGCGCCTGGAAGAATACTATCCCAACGCAGCAGAAGAAACCTACAAAGGCATATCCGGCTATATTTATACCATAGCCCCATCCCCGGATATAAAAAAGCAGCAGGACATACCATATGCTTATACTTCTGAATACAGTATGCCTCCAGTTTCCTGCGAATACATCCCCGATGCATACGAGGCAATACTAACCGCCGCCAGAGATCATAAAATAATTATCCAAAAATATGAAGACAATTCAGCGTCAAAACTGCAATGGATAGAAAAAACGATCAAAGAACAGTTTACTCATACACAGAAGCCGGAATACAAAGCCTTTTTGCAGGCTCAATTCCCATTCCTGCAAGACTAAAAATAAGCTGTTGGATAATTATCAGCCCAAGAAAAAAGCTGCTTCAAATAATCGAGGTCATATCCCCTTAAAAATAATCCCATACGGTTCCACCCTTTACCCCATTCACTCCACACCAAAGAGGCACCCCACCATGGAAAAATACAAAGAATCTCTGCATTCCGATGCCCGCCAGTTAACCATCTACGCCCGCACATCCCCCTACATTTCCCGTGCATTCTACCACATATTCGGAAAAAAGCTTTTGGAAGAAGGCTGTGTGGACTGCAGCTACGTACTGAAGGCCCTGGGAAAAGGCAGCTACTACTCCCGCCTGAACAGCCAGGGCTCCAACCTGTATAAGCTCTACGCCAAAAGCTGCATGACCTCAGAAAACATAGAAATCACGCAGGAGTATCTGGAAGCCATAGCCGGAAACCAGGACAGAAATCTGTCTCCTCTCGAAGAAGAGGCCCTGGTATACTGGATCTTCCTCCCCTACACCAGCACCAACACTCCCAAGCGGGAAAAAAAGAAAGAATACCTCATAGCCATTCTGAACTGTTTGGCTCCTGAATGGATAGAAAAATACAACGACATCAATGAAGAATCCGCTCCAAAGCAAATGGACCTTCATGAAAAGAACAACATCATCTACGATGCAGAACGCTGTGAACTCGAATTAATCGATTCAGTAAGCGGCTACGTAAAAGACATCTCCTTCATGAAACAGCAGGATACCGGCCGTATCCTGTACTTCCGCGGCCATTCCAGGCTTTCCTATGCCCTGCTCCCCAGCATCAAGAGAAGCCCCGGTTGGCAGGAGAATGAAAACAGGATGTACCAGGAGCTGATCATACGCTGTGCCTCAGATTTTGCACAGTGCCAGTCCCATCTGGACTATCTGGTGGAAATGCAGCATTACGGTCTGCCAACCAGACTGCTTGACATCACGGAAAATCCCCTGGTAGCCCTGTATTTCGCCTGCTGCAGCAGTCCCGAGGATGTGGGGGAGGTCATCGTCCTGCGGACACAGATTGCCGCCATGAAATATGCAAAAAGCGATACGGCTGCTATTTTAGCTGCCCTTCCGGTTTTTGACGCTTCCTTTCGGACGAAACTGTATGAGTCATGTATCAATGGAATTCCTGAAGAGGAAGACCCGGAATACATAAGCCTTGCCGCGAAGCTGGCGGGAGAGGTGAAATCAAAGAATCCCGGATTCGAGCCCCGTATCAAAAAGAAGGATCTTCTCAGCCATGTTTTTATTATGCCGCTGCGGAATAACCGCAGAATCATCAAGCAGGACGGATCCTTCATCCTGTGCGGCCTGGGAGACGGAAACGGGGAAGGAAACAGTCTCCGCAGCCTCCGATATCGGAATGAATCAGGCAAAAAGCTGATTTTTATCGTCGGAAATAAGGAAAATCTGCTGCATGAGCTGGATCAGTTTTCCGTAAATAAAGCATCTCTGTTCCCGGAAATCGATGATGTAGCGGAATACATAAAGCTGAAATACAATGGGTCAGATAAATAAAATGAAAGAAAAGAGAGAAAAAGGAGACCCCACATGAAAAAACAATTAAACCGCTACAAATTTGATAAGATTTCCAATATGATGGCCAAAGAATTCGGGAAAATCGAAAGGGGAAAAGAAGACGACTACAACATAATTTTTGCCCCCATGGAAGGGAACCTGCTTAAGCTGCACCGGGAAAACGAGAAAAGAAACGGAAGAGTGGCGATTGAAGCAATCCATGTATGCCTGCTGCTGATAGACGGATATCTGACAGATACGGAATATGATTTAAACGGATACCGTACACCTGAAAATGAAGCTTTTGTCACAGGACTTTTGATGAGTTTTGATCCCTTTACAAATGATGAAGTCAAAGCGGCCGCGTCAGGGTACTGGGATTTTACTTCACCTTCTGATTTGCGCGCCTACTTTCAGGTGCCTGTTATTTGTCTGCTGAGATTAGAGAAATCCATAGAAACGTGGACAAAGAATATGGGTACAAACGGATACTTTGATTTTCTGGAACAAACGATAGGAGCGACAGTAGCCGGAGATCTGAAAATGAACTATTCTTTCATGGTGAAATCGTAAAAATCTTTATAAAAAGGAGAAATGTTATGGGAAAAGAAGTAATAACAAAAGAACTTGAAAAGCGCCATATTCCGGAACTGCTGCGCCTTTCAGACAACACGCCCGTGGACACCCCGCAGCTGTGGGAAACCCGCCGGAAGGAAATCCGGGACATTCTTCAGAAAGAATGCTATGGATATATACCGGAAACCGGCTGGGAAACAGAATGGGAAACCGTATCGGAAGAAGAGAATGCCTTTGGCGGAAAGGCCCGTATGCGCACTGTGGATGTGCGGATTCGTTCCGGCAGGGGATACGTTTCCTATCCCTTCCAGCTGACGGTTCCCAAGAATATTGAAAAGCCGCCGGTATTTCTGTACCTGAGTTTTTTCCCGTTGTCCTCTTCGGAAATCGTGGAAGAAATCACGGATAATGGTTTTGCGGTTGCCAGGGTATCTTACCAGGATATTGCGCCGGATCAGAATGACGGTTTTCAGAATGGCCCCGGCAGCCTGTTCCCGGGGAATGCCTATGACAGCTGGGGGAAGCTGGGCGTATGGGCCTGGGGACTGAGCCGTATCATGGATTATCTGGTTCAGGAGGAAACGATTGATGCGGGGCGCGTTGCGGTAGTGGGCCATTCCCGTCTGGGGAAGGCGGCGCTGCTGTGCGGAGCGATGGACGAGCGTTTTTCCCTTGTCATAGCCTGTGAATCCGGAGCCGGAGGAGCCGCTCTTTTCCGGGGAAAAGAAGGGGAAAATGTGGCGGATTTGTGCCGGAATTTCCCTTACTGGTTCTGCGGCAACTTTAAAAAGTGGCAGAACAGGGAGGAGGAACTTCCCTTTGACCAGCATTTTACGGCGGCTCTTGCTGCGCCCAGGCACTTGTATTTAGCCGGGGCTGTAGATGATGAATGGGCGGATCCTTTGTCGGAATTCCTGACCGGTCAGGCAGTGACGCCTGTCTATGAAATGCTGGGGCAGCAGGGGCTTGCGGCGGATCGCCTTCCGTCCACGGGAGATGTATTCCATGAAGGCCGTGTCGGTTTCCACCTCCGTCCCGGCACCCATTATATGGGAAGGGATGACTGGAAGCTGTTTATGGAGTACCGGAAAAAGCAAGGGGTATAGGATAGGTATTCCTGATATATAGTCGGTGATTTCTACGCCGGGCGCTGATGAACATAAGTTTTTCAGCTCCTGGCGTGTCCTGTTTTCTATCAGTATTTTTATTCCGGGGATGATTCCGTTCTGTGGATCTGATATAATTGTCACATATCACAAGAGGAGGAAAACCATGCAGATAAATGTAATCCACATATACGGAGGCTCCGGTTCCGGCACATCTACCCTGGGTGATGCCTTTTCCCGCGAATCGGGCTATTATTTTATGGATGCCGATGATTATCTCTGGCTTCCGACAAATCCGCGGTTTACTCAAATGCGAGAAAGCGGAGAACGGGTCCGGCTGATGAAAGAGGACATAAAAGAGCACAAAAAAGTGGTTATTTCCGGTTCTGTTACGGGCTGGGGAGATCCTCTCATCCCCATGTTTGATCTTGCCGTTCGTCTGGTAACGGACGTGGACATCCGCATTGCCCGTATAAAAACGCGGGAGGCGGAACGGTTCGGAGATCGGATCCTCCCCGGCGGCGATATGTACAAACAGCATCAGGATTTTCTTGAATGGGCCGCTGCTTACGATACCGGTGATGTGAATATGCGGTCAAGGGCACTGCACGATCAATGGCAGAAGCAGCTGGACTGCCGTCAGTTAGTCCTGGACGGAGGAAGGCCTGTAGAAGAAAATCTGGAACGGATCCGGATGGAATTGAACCGATGAGAAAGTATTTTTTATAGTGGTAAGGAGTTGCCGTTTCCAATCCTTTTATACAGAGGGTTACCTATTCATTAACGCATTGCCGGAACCTGCCATAATATAGATATTAAATAAAAAAACGGCAGGCAGCAAAATATGCTGAAGGAAACAGGTTATCATCGGAATGATGCGTTGCTTTATGCAAAGAAGTGGGCGCTGGACAGAAATCCCAGATATCTGGATTTTGAGAATATGGGAGGGGACTGCACTAATTTTGCATCACAATGCATTTATGCGGGAAGCGGAGTAATGAATTACACGCCCGTAAAGGGCTGGTACTATAACAGCGGCCGGGACAGGACGCCAAGCTGGACGGGAGTGGAATTCCTCTATAATTTTCTTGTGGGAAATCAGTCTGTCGGGCCGTATGCAGTGGAGACAGAGGAAGCCGAAGCAGAGCCGGGGGACATTGTCCAGTTGGGAGACGGCAGTGGATTTTACCACAGTCCGGTGATTGTTCACGTGAGCCGGGGGCATATTTATGTAGCAGCCCATACGTATGATGTATATATGAGGCCTTTGGATTCTTATATATATGAAAAAGCCCGTTTTATCCATATAAAAGGAGTACGCAGCTGGTAGAGCGGCCTTCCGCGTTTCCGACGATTATTGAATCTCTGTGGCAGCAAGCCGGAGATACGCATCTGTGTATGTAATTAACTTGCTGTCCGCAGGGACGTTTGTTTAGATGGAACGAAATATTTATCGGTTTTTGCTAATAATTGTTGATTTATTATGATAAGAGCATTAGTATCAAAATATATAAAGATAACATGAAAGGATAGGTGCCAGTCATGATAAAACCGGAAGAAGTTGCCGGGCAGGCAAAACGGAAGGAGAATGAAAATATTCGCTTTCGTTCTTACTTGAAAAACCATGCAGAGGAAGAAACGCTGGACAGGCAGTTCCTGGAGCTGCACAAAGAAATATTTGACGGATATGACTGCAGTAAGTGCAGAAATTGCTGTAAAATGTACCCTGGTACCATCCCGGAGTCGGATTTGGAAAAGGATGCGGAGTGGTTAAAGCTTACCAGGGAACAGTTTATTGAATTTTTTCTGGAACGTGGTGCGATGCCGTGGGAGTACCAGACGAAACATATGCCCTGTGACTTCCTGAAAGAGGATGGCACATGCATGCTTGGAGAGAATAAACCGGATAATTGCAGCAGATATCCCTACACGGACCAGCCATACAGACTGGAGAGCCTGTACAGTGTGCTCGATGCGGTGGAAGTATGTCCGGCAGCTTATGAGATCTGGGAGCGGTTGAAGAAAATATATGGGTTCCGAACGGGGAACAGATAAGAGCAGAGGATGAGAGATGAATCAATTTCAGAATGCGGCAGAGGAACTGGAAAAGGAATATCAGATTTTTCTGGATTACATAGAAACAAACGAAGTAATGATTTCGAAGGCGACGGGCCATTTTGGAAAAAAAGATTGTTTTGAACTGAACAGCCGTTTCCATATCGTAAAAGAGAGATATAAGAAGGCAGGAAGGACACAGGAATATTATACAGTAATTGATTTCTTTGTATTCTTTTCCGTATATTTGGACATCCTGCGGCTGGTATCAAAGAAGGGCGCGGGGCTGATTTATGAAAAAGGCCCAAAATATTCTTCTTTTTATGAATTATATCCTATCGAAAAGTATGCCCTTATGATGTGGGTATGGCTTGGGGGATACGAGGACGCTTTCAGAAATTTTTCTTTCAGCGCAGGAAGTTCCGAATTTTATGAAAAGCTCAGGAAAACAAAAGTTAATGAGCCTGTTACATATTCTTATGTAAAAGACCCTCAAATATGGGGGAAATTTTATTCTCCGCAGCTTCGTCTCTGTGCCTTATTCCGCTTAATTACTATTGAATGGCTGGACAAAGGGCCTGTAGATCCGGAAAATAAATTTCTAGTGAATGCGATTTACAAAACGGAAGAAGGAGCCTGTCTGACAGCGCTGATGGATGAGATTGACGAGGATTTCTGGAATTACCCGGATGATGACTCGCTTTCAGATTTAATTTTTGAAATAATACCGGAGGAAACGACAGATACGGATTTAAAATTCCAACGTATTTTGGAGAAATCAGCAGAAACGGGAGAGCATTCCATTGAGTTTCAAATAAGGGTTGGTTCCGCGGTAAGGGAAATAAAAACCGGGGATCAGCATACATTGGAAGATCTTCATTATGAGATATTAAAAAGTGTAGACTTTGACAGTGATCATTTGTATTATTTTCAATTTGGTTCCGGGACCCTGAGACAAAAGTATTATGCACCGGAATGTAGGGATATGGAACTGACGGCTGATGAGGTTGTATTGGCGGAACTTACTTTATATGAAGGCTTAAGCTTTGAATACATATATGATTTTGGTGATTCGTGGCATTTCCATGTAATGGTTAAGCGTATAATCCCCGGGCACATGGAAGGCAGTGAAACGACTGTGGTTAAGGGGGCAAATCCTGAACAGTATCCGTCTTACGACGAAGAGGAATGGTAATAGTATGCTGGTATCGGAAATAAAAGAAGTGATAAAAGAGTATCCGGAAGAGGATTTGCGCTTATTGATAGTGGAGCTTTATAAAGCCATGCCCCAAAAGAAGATGAGGCCCAGGGGCGAGACAAGGGAAAGGATCCGGCAGATGCATTCACGGAAGAGTGCATTTAAGAAAGGAATGGGGATGCTTTTATAGCAGGATAAACAGGTGAAGACAGGACTCTGAACAATTCCTAAAAAGTAAAAAACAAAATCAATGATTTCATACAAAATCAGCTTTCTGGGCATGAATAATGCATAAGAAAGCTGATTTTGTTTCTTTATAATTGTGCAAAAACAACATATACTTGAATCAGCAACACAACCACGATATAAGACCGGCCGGGCTTATAGTAAAACGAATCAGGAAAGGGAGTTACATTATGCAAAAGAAATTACTGTCATGCTTACTTACAGCAGTTTTAGCCGGTTCCATGCTGGCAGGCTGCGGAAGCTCTTCCGGAAACACGTCTTCAACGGCTGATTCCGTTCCGGCGGAAAACAAAACAGAAGCCGTATCGGAGGAAGGAGGAGCACAGGAACAATCAGATCCGGCCGATAATACTGCAATCAATGCAACAGGAACCGTATATGATTTAGGAGGGCTTAAGCTTCCCATCTGCGATCCGGGTTCCGTTACACTTACCTATATGGGAAATGATACCTGGTGTGCCGGTGTCAGCTACAATGACGGAACGGCAGTCCAGAAGGAAATCGAAAACCGTACCGGTATTCATATTGAATGGGATACGTACAGCAGCGATGTGGAAACCGTCCTTCAGACCAGACTGGCCTCCATGGAGGGACTGCCCGATATGGTGGAAATACCGCCCTTTGATTCTAATGTGGGTGTGGATACGTATTCCAGCAATGGCGTGCTGATTCCTCTGAATGATTTAATTGAAGAATATGCTCCTAACATAAAGGCATTATTTGAAAAATATCCGGCGCTGGAAGCCATGTGTACCTCTTCTGACGGAAATATTTATGCTCTGGCAGGCTGGTGGGGGGATATTAACGATTATGTTCCCGATTACCTTTATATCAGACAGGACTGGCTGGATAACCTGGGGCTGGAAATGCCGAAAACAGTAGACGAGCTTTACGATGTGCTGGCAGCCTTCAAGGAACAGGATGCCAACGGAAACGGAAATCCCAATGATGAAATTCCCATGGCAACCAAAAACGGCATCAAACAGCTGTATTACCTGATGACAGGCTTCGGCTACGATACCAATTCCTTATGGTATACCGATGACAGCGGTAAAGTACATTATGCTGCCGTAGAGGATCAATATAAAGAAATGCTGGCATTCCTGAATAAATGCTATTCGGAAGGACTGATATCCGACGATCTGGACGGTACTCTTCTCACCCAGAATATAACCGAGGACAAGGTGGGGATTGTGTGCCATGACCCTGCCGATAATATGGCATCCTCCGATGATTTGGCAAGGACAAGCAATCCTGACTGTGACTATGAATTCATGCCGGTTATCCAGGCAGATGAAAACGGCACGGCCCGTATGACTAAAAGAGGCCTTACCTGGCATTACTATGGTGTTACCTCCGCCTGCGAGAACCCGGAAGCTGCAGTCCAGTGGATTGATTACGTATATGCAAGCCAGGACGGCCTGATGCTTTACAACTATGGGATCGAAGGCATGTCCTACGAATATGATGAATCCGGGGAAATCCGGTTCACCGATCTGATAACCAATAATGAAACCTATACCTCAGCTTTTTCCGCATTGAGAAGTATCGGTGCATGGCCTACTTATTTTATCAACGATTCCGGCGAAGCCTTCATGAAAATATTCGAAGGAACCAAAGTGGAAACCGCATGTAAAGAGGCCTATGGAAATATGGAGAATCCCTTCCCGGAAATGCTGGGAACGGCAGAGGAATCCGAAGTTTATACCAGCATATGGCCTGATCTTTCCACTTATCTGGATGAAATGTTCACAGCCTTTGTTATCGGCACGGAATCACTGGATAACTTTGACAAATATGTGGAAACAGCCAACAGCATGGGGATGCAGGATATTATTGATATTAAATCTGCACAGTACCAGAGATATCAGGAAATTGTAGGACAGTAAAAAGAATGAGGGCGCTTCCGGGCGCCCTCCGGAGAGGGTTACTGTTCATGTTTTCCCCGTGCTGCCTGAAGTTTC
>OBWV01000252.1_pt1 | contig 60066 bp, 39 predicted proteins | sample 1495351 | NCBI WGS metagenome assembly OBWV01 (sample SAMEA2580122, study PRJEB22360) | human gut metagenome | biome: human gut; feature: human-associated habitat; material: faeces | place: Denmark | collected 2008/2010 | reverse complement strand
GTCACGAAATACTTTAAATAATTGAAAATTGAAAGTGGAAAATTGAAAATGAAAAACCGACTACCCCCACCGGCTCCCCCTTACATAGGGGGAGAGACGGACGCAAGAAAGCACTGTAATGTAACAATGAAGCGTGTCCTCCCCCCGTGTAAGGGGGAGTTAGAGGGGGTAGTTGAAAAGATAAAAACTAAAAATTAAAAAGCGTTGGCCTTGTGCGGCAGGAATCTAAAATCATAAATCATTAAATCTAAAATCAATATGCGTTCTCTTTTGGCAGCGATCATGATGTTTACCCGGCTACCTTTGTGGCGGATTGTCAACGTGGACAAACGTTATTTCACGGATGTCATTAAATACTGGCCTTTGGTCGGTTTTTTGACGGGGACCGTGACGGGGGGCGTTTTATGGCTGGCGGCACAGATTGTGCCTTTGGAGGTGGCGTGTATTTTGGCGATTATTGCCCGAATCCTGTTGACCGGGGCGTTGCACGAGGACGGGTTGGCAGACTTTTTTGACGGGTTTGGTGGAGGAACTTCTAAAGAGAAGATTCTAGCCATCATGAAAGATTCGCATATCGGGTGTTACGGGACCATCGGTTTGGTACTCTATTTTATTCTCTATTATTCCTTGTTGTCCAGTTTCGACCCGGCCATGATTTTCCCGATCGTGATTGCAGCGGATTGTTTTTCCAAACTCTGTGCGGCCGTGATGATAAATACGTTACCTTATGTCCGGAAAGAGGAAGAGAGTAAAATAAAACTTGTTTACAGCAAGGTACGCACGTTTATATTCGTGATCGTGGGGGTGATCACGCTGATCCCCTTCTTCTTCCTGAAAGATGCGAGTTTCTGTTTCGCAATGATCCCCGCCATACTGACTGCCATCGGCTTACGTTTCTTCTTGAAAATCAAGATCGGGGGTTACACGGGAGATTGTTGCGGGGCATCCGTGTTAATCATTGAACAGGTCTTCTATTTGAGCGTGTTGGTTATTTGGTGTCGCCATCAATTTTTGTTTTAGACAGGGAGAATGTTGTCGAGTAGGACTTCCTGATCCAGAGTTTCATTCGGATGGTGTTTTTGTACAGGTCGTGTTCCGTTATGTTCGGAGCATTGTTGGGCAAGACCCCACAGTTACCCCACAGTTAAAAGAAGTTTTGATAATAATCGGTGACAATACATATTCGGCTAAAGAAATCATGGAGTTTATGGGGTTGAGAGATAAAAGTAATTTTTTGAAAAATTATCTTTATTCTTAATCTTACTAATTCTTTTGGTATCATGGGAGAAAACTATCTTTTTAGATTTAGCAATATAGTCTGTTTTTAGTCGATTCTAAAATCAGAAAAAGTATTGAAAAATGAAAAAGTATTTATATATTTGCAGGTATGATACGAATAGGTGGGAGAGCCTGCCTTTTAAAATATTGTGAGTTAGTGCTAATCTTTATCTGAAAATCGCCAATTGAAGGAAATAGGATTAGACGGTGAATTCACGCTGGTTAGGCGTGGATCGTTGTCTATTTATTTCCGGGCGTTTGGCGATGCCTCAGATAAGATAGAGTTGTTGACGGTCCTCGCTTTTTTTATTGTATCATTTTTTGTTTTGGGGATCGGCACTATAAAAGAAATTTTCGATTGATAAAGGATATTAAGGTTGCAACTTGATTAAAATAAACGGAATGAACAAATGCCCAAAATTTATAAGCCATGAAAAATTAGAGAGATTTTTCTTATTAGAAAGATGAAAAAAGAGGGTGAATCCTAAACTTTGCACGTTGAATATCACCCCCCTTGCATCATTAGTTTTATAAACCAATTAATTATCAAAGTTATGAAAAAAACTTATGACAGGAAATTTTTTCGGCAAAAATTGCTATCGGAAAAAAAGACCGTCACTGCGGTTTCCCGCTTACTTATCATCTTATTGCTGGGTTTTCCCTTGTTGACAAGAGCCGGGACGAGTAGTCCGAACCGGGTAGAGAACACCAAGCCGATACAGGGAATTTCCATACGGCAGGATTCGGTTGTTGCGGCAGGAAAACCGGGAAATCAGAAACTAGGATTTTACGAGGGAGAAGTCATGGACACGGAGGGCAATCCGTTACCCGGCGTGACCGTTTTGTTGAAAGGGACCCAAACGGGTACTTCCACGGACACGCACGGTGCATTTCGTTTTCCGGCAACGAAGGCAGGAAAATCCGTGCTGGTCTTCTCGTTTATCGGGATGAAACCGGTGGAAAAGGACGTGACTCCGGGAAAGAAAGTGATCGTCACGATGGAAGAGGAGGTGGAAGGCCTTGAGGAAGTGGTCATCACGGGTATCTACTCCCGGGATAAGAATAGCTACACGGGGTCGGCATCTACCTATTCGGCCAAGGAGTTGAAAATGGTCGGTGCCCAGAATGTCATCCAGAGTTTGAAAACGCTGGACCCGGCCATGATGGTCGTGGAGAGCAAACAATGGGGATCGGACCCGAATCGTATGCCCAAAATTGAAATTCGAGGAAAGACGAGCGTGGTCGGATTGCAGACAGAGTTTGAGAACGACCCCAATCAGCCCTTGTTCATCTTGGATGGTGTGGAGACCACGCTGGAAACCATCATTAACCTAAATATGGATCGGGTGGCAAGCGTGACGATCTTGAAGGATGCAGCGTCCACGGCTATCTACGGGTCGAAGGCGGCTAACGGGGTGATTGTCGTGGAAACGAAGTCTCCGGAATCGGGGCAATTACGGCTATCATACAGTGGGAATTATGGGATCTCGTTTGCCGATTTGTCTGATTACAATTTAATGAATGCTTCCGAAAAACTGGAGTATGAGTTATTAGCCGGGCGTTATTCTCCCATGGAAGGATATGACGGTTTTGTTGATAAACTTCAGGAAATGCAGGATTATTATTCCCGGTTAAAAGAAGTGTTGAGAGGGGTGGATACTTATTGGTTAAGCGAACCGTTACGAACCGTCTTCAATCATTCCCACAACTTGTACATTGACGGAGGAGACCAAGCCATGCGTTACGGTTTGGGTATCAGCTACAATAACCGTGATGGTGTGATGAAAAAGTCCAACCGTGACGGTATGGGAGTGAATATTGACTTGATTTACCGTAAAAAGGGTTTACTCTTCTCGAACAAAGCGAGCATGGATCTCTCTAATTCTGACCGGGAGCCGGTGGCATTCTCCGAGTTTTCAAGAGCAAACCCGTATTACCGGAAAAGACAGGAAAACGGTACAATTCCCATGTATTTGGAGAGAAAGACAGGGTTGTACGGGGAGGATATGCTGAATCCCTTGTACGTGTGGAACATTGAAAACACGAATACAACCAAGGATCTCGCGTTGAGGGACAATTTCACGATGGAATGGACTACCTTCGATGCCCTGAGACTCCGGGCTCGGTTGGGAATATCCAAGAGCATCTCGAAAACAGAAGCATTCAAATCCCCGAATCACACGGATTTTTTGGAGACGGAGAAATTAAAAAAGGGTTCTTTCTCGTTTAATCAGCATGAAAGCTTCTCGTACAATGGTGATTTGAACATTATCTTTGGTAAAATATTTAAGAATGTTCATCAAGTAAACTTTGTTGGAGGATGGTCTTTCAGTGAATCTCGCTCGGAAGCATCCGGTTACAGCGTGGTTGGGTTTAACGATGACTTCCACAAGAATCCTGCCTATTCCACGGGTTTCCGGGAAAATCAAAAGCCTACTTACTCGAAAGACCGTCGGCGTTCCACCAGTTTTTTCATGAACTTGAACTACTCGTATGACAATCGTTATCTGATGGACTTCAACCTGCGAGCTGACGGGACTTCCGTTTTCGGCAGTAACAAGCTTTTCTCCACAACGTGGGCTGTCGGGTTGGCATGGAATGTTCATAACGAGGAATTTATAAAAAAATTGGGGTGGATCAACAATTTGAAAATCCGGGGATCAATCGGTAATCCGGGAAACGAAAACTTCGATGCTTACATATCACAAAAGACCTACGTGTATAATGTTGAGTTGCAAAATATGTTCGGGGCGAGTGCATTGATTCAGAAGTACGGGAATAAAAACTTGGAATGGCAGCGAACTGTGGATAAAAACATCGGTGTCGATCTGTCTGTTCTGAACAACCGAATTCGTGTGACTTTTGACTATTATTTCAAAGATACGGACCCTTTGCTGGTTTCCATCGGAATGCCTCCTTCTGCCGCGGCGACGAGCTTGTACACGAACATGGGAAGGCAAATTTCTAGGGGATGGACGGGAACATTGAATTATGTCTTTCTGCGGAAAAAGGATTTATCTTGCAGCATAAACATGAACGCACGAGCGAACCATTCGGAATATCGTGACATCGGGGATAAATTGGATTACTTGAACAAGGTGGGGAGTTCTACTGCCTTGAACCGTTATTACGAGGGAGGCAGCCCCGACGATCTATGGGCAGTTCCTTCTTTGGGAATCGATCCGGCTACCGGGCGTGAAGTCTTCTTGAAAAAGGATGGAACGCAAACTTTCTTGTATTCCGCATCCGATGAGGTGATCGTGGGATCGTCCGTTCCGGATGTAGAGGGAATTGTCGGAATGTCATTCTATTACAAGAAGTTGTCTGCCTCTTTCAGTTTCCGTTATAGCTTGGGCAAAGAGACCATGGCCTCGGCATTGTATGATAAAGTGGAGAATATCACCCAAGACAATATCGGTAGGAATCAAGACAAACGAGCTTTGTACGACCGTTGGAAGAAACCGGGAGATAAGGCAAAATTCAAGGCGATAGATGATTATTCTTCCACGCCGATGTCTTCCCGTTTCGTGGTGACGGAGAACACTTTTTCCGGTGAATCCATTTCAATCGGTTACGATATGGATGCTGCATGGTTGCGGGTAGCGGGAATTCAGGGAATGAATTTCCGGGTTTACATGAATGATATTTTCCGGATCTCTTCTTTTAAAGAGGAGCGGGGTCTGGATTATCCTTTTGCCCGTTCGGTAAGTTTTTCCTTAGGTGTAAGATTTTAAAACAAGTGTGGATATGATACGAAAATTGAAATTATTAGTGTGCGTGGTGCTTGGCGCCCTCACGTTGTCTTGCTCCGATTGGTTGAAAGTCAGTTCGGAGGACCGGATCATGGAGAACGATCTTTTCCGTACTCCCCGGGGATTCATGACGGCGTTGAATGGTATTTATATAGATTTGTTGAATTCAAGTATGTACGGGAAAACTCTGACATGGGGAATGACTGATATTTTGGCACAATACTATACCTGCCGGGAGAAGGACCATAGTTATAAATCTTTGGCAGATTTTGATAACGTGACCCGGAATAATGCCGTGAGTGGTTGTTGGAATCGGTCGTATGCCCTTTTGAATAACGTCAATACGATATTGGAGCATTGCGAATCCGACCGGAATGTGCTGGATGATACCTATTATCACATGATCAAAGGGGAGGCTCTGGCCTTACGTGCTTTGTTACATTTCGAACTGTTCCGTATATTCGGTCCCAGTTATAGCAAGGACAAGGAAAAAGAGTGTATCCCTTACGCTTTGACTTCCGAGACAAAGGTAAATCCCTTGCTACCGGCAAGGGAAATTGCCCGGCTGATCATGGAAGATTTGAAAAATGCGGAGGAGTCGTTGACCGGGTATGACCCCGTGATTGAAACAGGAGCAGTGTGGGGTGATGATCCGGAAGGGGGCGTGAATGACATGCGTTATCGCTCCATGCGTCTGAATTACTATGCCGTTCAGGCTTTGATGGCCCGTGTGGCTCTCTATTGTGGGGAAAAGGAGGTCGCTTGGGAGTACGCGGAGAAAATGATTCGCGGGATACACGAGGAACATAAATGGTTCCCCTTCGTGACCCGGGAAGAAGTGGTGACGACAGATAAAGAAGATCGTATTTTCCAAAGTGAAATCTTGTTTGGCCTGTATAACCTGAAAAGAAAGGAGAGCGTTTACGAGGTCGGTTTCGGGGCAAACTTGAAACAGGGGAGCGTGTTACGTATTGATAAGGATATTATGCAGAATATATACGATGGGGATGACAATGATTTCCGGCTTGCATACTGGTTCGCGGAAATGGTTGATCCGGATAATAACTCGTATCTCCACGTGATCAAGTACAAGGATGTGGATGATATTGACACGAAAACGAAAATTAGCAAAGGCTATCGTTACATCATGCCTGTACTCCGGGTGTCTGAGGTATATCTTATCGCGGCCGAATGCTGTCCGGACCCGAAAGAGGGACGGGATTACCTGAATGCCGTGAGGACGGCACGTAACGTGAAAAACATTCAGGATGATGCCGATCTGACTGCGAGTATCGAGCAAGAGTACAAGCGGGAGTTTGTGGGTGAAGGACAGTTATTCTGGCTTTATAAACGCAAGGGGAAAACCGAGATTGCATCCGGCGAGAAACAGGGAAACGTTGTTTCGATGGAAGAACGCTTTTACTTGTTTGATCTGCCGCAGTCGGAACAAGATTATAGAAAAGAAAACGATCTTGGTAAATAATTAAAATTTCTTCGTATGAAAAAATATATATTTCTATTGGTTGTCGTTTTGTCATTTCTTGGATGTGAGAAAGAAATGATGGATTACGAGGGGAAAGACGGGGTTTACTTTTCGGTACAGGAAGCCCCACCCAGTTTATATGGAGACCCGGAAATTTGGGCTCATATGGACACGACATTGATTCCCTTTTCCCTGTTATTGGAGAATGATAGCACGGTGAGATTGAAAGTCCGGGTGATGGGGGATGTCGTGAATTATGACCGCTATTTTACCGTGTCGGTCGTCGATTCGTTGACCACCGCGTTAGTGAACGAGGATTACGCTCCCTTGGAGGAACGCTACATGATTGCCGCCGGGGAACGTGACGGATTCGTGGACTTCACGGGATTCCGTCAGGCAAAAATGTTGGATTCCACGTATTACGTGACCTTGCAGTTGATGGAAAACGAGTATTTCTCGTTACCGATGGATGTGTGGAGACCCTTGGAAAACAAGGATTACACGAAAGAAATACAGAATGTTGTTCGTCACGTGGTGGGTCTTTCAGATGAGGTTTTCATGCCCAAAGCGTGGACGGTAAATTATTTTGGTCCCTACTCTAAAAAGAAAGTCAAATTACTGTGTGAGATGTTCGGTTTGCAGATGGCTGATTTTGATAACGTGATCGAAATGGATATGGAAAGACAGCGCACGTATGCTCAAGGGTTGGATAAATACTTGAAGGAGATGGAGGCGAAGGGGCAGACCGTTTACGAGGACGAGAAGGACAAAGATGGTAATCCGGTGAAAATGGCCGTGGGACCTTTAATTTAGTAATGTTGAATAATGAAAGTTATGAAAAAGAAACTAAGTTTACTCGTGCTATTCGCGATAGCTTTATGCATGGGATGTTATGATGATAAAGGGAATTACGATTACCATGAATTTAATGAGATAACTATCGGTGATCGTGGTTTTGACACGGCTTATATCCTCACGTCGTTCGTGGACACGCTCCGGATTTCACCCGAACTCGATTTCAAACTGGCGGAAAACACACATCTGAAATTCGAGTGGGTGGCCCGGTCTAATGGAGTCGGGAGTAAAGAATACCCGTTAGGAAATGAACGTGATTTGGTGTTCCCGGTAAGCTTGCCGACGGAGACATATACCTTGTATTTCAAAGTGACGGACACGCTGAATACGATGGAGTACTCGAATGTCACCGTGATGCAGGTTCAAGATTTGCTTACCAGCGGTTGGATTATTCTCGGGGAGAACAGTAACGGGGAGGCACAACTGGACATGATTACTTATTCCGTGGACACGATGGTGTTGAAAGATATGTTGCACGATAGCGGACTGCCCGTGTTGAGAGGTCCGGTGAAGGTATGGGTGGTTGATAATTACAGGGATAACATGATTCATATTTCGACGGAAGACGGTACGTACCGTTTGGATCGAGATAATTTCAAGGGAGGTGACCACACGCATCTGAAGTATAATTTTTATGACCCGGAGTCTCTGGATCATTTTGTTCTTCAGGAGGTGGCCCAGATACGTGGCTATAACAGAGCGGCAATTATTGATAATAAGTTGTTTCATAACGGTTTCTTGATTTCCAGTTCCGTATTCCAGAATCCGGCGAATCACTATCAAGGAACTTATGATCTTTTCTCTATCGGGGACAAGATCGCCTATAATCCTAAATCCATGGCGTATTATTATATCCTTTATAATAACGACGAGAAACGTTTCGTTTATACCGGGGGAAGGTCTTACGATGCCGCCACTGGGTATTGTGACACGCTGAAAGATACACGGAGTGACGTGGAGATTTTCTCTTGGAAAACGGGGTTGGATTACGTGACAAGTATAAGTAGCCGTTTGTTGGACGGGTATTCGTTTACCGTGTTGACTGATAGCAAGGGGAGCTACTACTTGTATTGCTACGCGTTGAAGTTCCAGTGGGGCTGGGAAAGTATCGAGAAGAAGAAAAAATACTCTTTGGATAAAGCCACGGATATTGACAAGGCGAAATTCTTCGGGGTTAGTGCGCAAAGAACCTATTTGATTTACGCTACCGGTTCGAAACTGTACGCGTATGATTACGTGGCGGAAAAAGTGCAATTACTTAGGGATTTCGGTGGTCAGGAAATAACGTTGCTGCACTACGACATTTTGATTGACGTGGGATCCGGTGATGATTTCTTCTACGTGGGTACTTACGAACCCTCGCTACCCAAGGAGACGGGAGGAACGTTGACGAGGTATAAAGTGGTGGATGATCCGAATAATATTATTGTGGAGGAGGTTCCCGGCTTTAGCTGGTCCGGGTTGTGCAAGATCAAAAGTATTGATTTCAAAAGATATTAGTATAGCTGTTTGAATTTTGAGAAAGGCACCATTCTAACGTGGAATACACGGGAGAATGGTGCCTTTTTATGTCCGAGATGATGCGTGATTAGTGTTGACATTAGTCCCGATTACATTTTTATTAATTGATGAATACCGGATGATTGCCGTCATGAACCTTATAGATACCTTATAGAAACCTTATATGAACATTATATATAATAAGGTTCATAAAGTATATTAACAAGTTATTGAAAATATTTTATGAGGTAGTGATCAGGTATTGATCATCTATCGTAAATAAATTCAGAATTGACGTTGGCATGAGTAGGCACGAAAGGCGGCATAAAGATTTGTATTGATGTTGATTTATTGGGATAAAATTACTTAATGGCACTGATTTTCAGTATAAAAGCTCGCTAAATATCAGTTTCTTTTGTTATTTTTGTAACTCTTGATGGCATATAACTATGAGACATTTTAGAATGAGATGACCGAGATAAATATAAAATGCTTGCAGAGATATAGCGAATACTAGGTGTTAATAAAATTCTAAGTAACAGAGAATAAGGAAATGGATAATTGTAACATAGATAGAAAATTAGATGAAAGAGCAGAGGCTCTATTCGCTAGGATTTCTTTATTAATAGAGACGGCACGCAAAAATATTGCATCTACGGTAAATATCACAATGGTATATGCTAATTTTGAAACAGGTAAGTATATTGTTGAGGATGAACAACAGGGGGCGCATCGGGCTGAATATGGGAAATCTGTTCTGAAACAGTTATCTCAAAAACTAATAGAAAAATACGGAAGGGGATGGTCTGTTGAGAATTTGACACTCTATCGAAAATTTTATTTGGTTTATGCGGATTCGGTAAACATGATTGATCCGATTCAGAAAAAGTCATTTGGAAAGGATTTCGTAAACACTGTTTACGAAATTGGCAAGTCTGAAACGTTCTCGCAAATTTCTCAAAAGAGTTTTACGTTAAGTTGGTCACACTATCTGATATTGATGCGCATAGAAAATCCTTCTGAACGTAGTTTTTATGAGATAGAATGTGCACAGCAACAATGGAGTGTCCGGCAGTTACAGCGTCAAGTGAATTCCAGTCTGTATGAACGTTTGGCATTAAGTCGCAACAAACATGAGGTCGTTCGTTTGTCAAAGGAGGGCCAAACAGTAGAAAAATCATTGGATCTTATAAAGAACCCCTTGACGTTAGAATTTTTAGGATTGAAGTCAGAGACGGCATATTCAGAAAGTAAATTGGAAACAGCAATCATAGATAAGCTACAAGATTTTTTACTTGAATTGGGCAAGGGTTTCCTATTTGAAGCAAGACAAAAGCGTTTCACGTTTAATGAAGAACATTTTTTTGTTGATTTAGTATTTTACAATCGCTTGTTACAGTGTTATTGTTTGATTGACTTGAAGATAGATAAACTGACACATCAAGACTTGGGGCAGATGCAAATGTATGTCAATTATTATGACAGATATGTGAAGCAGTCTTTTGAGAAACCTACTATTGGCATCTTACTTTGTAAAGAACAAAATGAGGCTTTGGTGAAACTGACACTACCGGACGATGCTAATATTTACGCTACGCAATATGCACTCTATCTGCCTAATAAACAATTATTGCAAGCAAAATTGAACCAGTGGGCAGAAGAGTTTAAAGCGAACCATGATGAACTTGAGTACCCCTAGGTGTGGAGGGAATTGATTCGTTTATAAATCGGTTAAAAGCAACGTATTTACAGATATTTGTGATAAATTTGTAGGATACTAAAACAATTTATGGAAATGAAATCAATGATGATCTGTTTTTGCTTTTGTTGTCTGGGCTTTTGGGAGCATACGCTTTCTGCCCAAGAACAAGTTCGGGCGCTGCGGCCGTTGGAACAATGTACTTTGGTTACTGATCTGGCGGACCGGATTGAGGAAATACAAGTGATCCCGATTAAACAGCGTTTTGATGCCGAGTCATTGGAATGGATGAGGAAAAAATTGCTGATTGGACCTGATGGGGATTTGTTTCTCGTGTACGGGCGGGAGGTGATGTGTTTTGATGCTGTCGGGAAGTATCAATTTTCAATGAAATATAATCAAGGGAAAGAATGTCCTTATCATCAGGATGCCTGTATCAGCGTGGATCAGAAAAAATTGTTGTTTGCGCATGGAGATAGTGAAGTCGTATTTTTTGATTTGAATGATGGGCGTGAGATTGAACGCCTCCCGATGAACAAGCCTCTACAATTGTTTGAAGAGATTGCCCCGGCTCCGGATGGAGGGTTTTATTATTATTCGATCTCGGCTCCTTGTACCAATAATTTTGAACGGGGACACCTCTTAGTGACCCGGTTTGACAAAAACGGGAAAAAGTTGGAGAGTTCAATTCCGCAGGTAGGGTTCACAGTGAATATTTTTCTCGTATCGCAGGCCGTAGGTAATACTTATCTGATCCGCACGCAAGGAGGTGATAACGCATGTTACCGGGTGAATACGAAAGGAGAGTTGGAGAAGGCCTACACCTTTGATTTTGGCAAACGGGGGATACCGGATACTTACGGGATGTTAAAAGGTGATTTGATGTTACAGGATTACATGAGGGCAGATTATTACAAGATGCCGATCTATTTGTGTGAAGGCGGGAAATTCTTTTATTTCACCAGTTGCGGACCTCAGGCAGAGGCGTATAATTTTCTTTATGCCCGGGGTAAGGATTCGGGGATTTATTGGAAAGCGGATCCCGATTTGGAAATTCATTTTCTCTCGGCAGATGAGGACTATTTTTACGCGCTTTTAGAACCCGTTCCGGAAGAGATGACCCGGGAGACGCAAGACCCGTTATTACGGCAGATATTTAAACAGTTTGCCCTTTCGTTGGGAGAAGAGACGTCTGCCCGATTGGTGAAGGTCAAGTTTAAATAGCCGGGGACGTGAATACACTTTCGTGTTTAGTTTAGCTAGTTCATAGAACTGATTTTTGTGGATGTAACCACATAATTTGCCATAATTTTGCGATTTCATCCGCAAAATTTTGAATGTTCTTGTCCTTTCCCGTACTGTTAATTATAAATTTGGGTAGTTATATACTACTTTACAGTCCATTAAGGTAATGCTTGTTTTCATACTCAAACTCCTCCGTCACTTCGTGCCACCTCCTCCATAAACAGAGGAGGTGCTGGTGACTATTCCCGAATATAGAGAGTATTTCAGCTCTCCCTCTGTTTATAGAGGGAGTACCCCGAAGGGGGGAGGGAGTTAGTTTACAGTAAACTCGTATATAAATTCCTAAATTTATTGGTAAATCTTCGTGATATATCGAAAAAATGGCGAATTTTACAAGATAAACGATTTATATATGGAAGTATGTTTGATCAGACACACGAAAACGGCGGTTATTCCGGGAACGTGTTACGGGAATTCGGATGTTGACGTGGCCGATTCTTTCCTCGAAGAGGCAGGGAAGGTGAGGGAGAGGCTGAAAGGGGAGAGGTTTGATGCGGTTTATTCCAGTCCGTTACAGCGTTGCAGGAAGTTGGCGGTTTACTGCGGTTACGAGAATCCGATTCTGGATGACCGGCTGAAGGAATTGAATTTTGGGAGCTGGGAGGGGCAACGTTGGGAGGAGATTCAAGACCCTCGTTTGCAGGAATGGTATGATGATTGGTTAAGTATACCTGCCGGGGGAGCGGAGAGTTTTTTGGAACAATATAACCGGGTGTCGGCTTTTTTGGATGATCTGAAAGAAACGGGATACGGGAAGGTATGCGTGTTTGCTCATGGGGGAACGATTCGTGCGGCATTGATTTATGCCGGAAAATACAATTTTAACCAAGCATTCACGGATGATGTGAATTACGGTGCTCAGGTGAAGATGACGATATAGAAATTATTCCTTTTCCTCTTTCAGTTTTTTGCGAATGCCTCTTTCGATAGCTAGAACGAGAATGATTACTAGCGTGATGATAATCACGCTGATCCAAGATTGGTATGATAACTCGGTGAAATCGGTCATGGCCAGTTTCGTGATGGCAGCAAGTATCAGGATATACAGGCACGTGCGCACGTTCCGCAACTTCTTCTCGGTGGTAAGTTCGGCATTCTTTTCAGTGACATCCTTTTTAATTTTCATGATCTGTTTGTTGAGATACGTACTGCTTTGTAAAGATATGAAATTATATTCAAATTGTTTGGAAAGGAGAATAAATAAAAAAACCACCCGAAGGTGGTTTTGAATTATTCTATCGTTTTACTTCTTCTCTTTCTTTCGTTTTCATCGAGGTAGATCTTGCGAAGTCTCATTGCTTTTGGCGTAACTTCCACGTATTCGTCCTCTTTGATGTATTCGAGAGCCTCTTCCAAGCTAAAAAGGATAGGAGGTGCGATGTTTGTCTTTTCGTCAGAACCGCTGGCACGCATGTTGGTCAGTTTTTTAGACTTGCATACGTTAATCACGATGTCATCCTGACGGGTACTTTCACCGATTACCTGTCCGGCGTAAACCTCATCTCCCGGGGTAATGAAGAATCTACCTCTATCTTGCAGTTTATTAATAGCGTAGGCAAATGAATCACCTGTTTCCATGGCGATCAAAGAGCCGTTGGTACGCATTTCAATTTCACCGGCATAGGGTTCGAAACCTTTCAAACGGTGAGCGATTACGGCCTCTCCGGCAGTAGCGGTGAGTAGGTTACTTCTCAGACCGATGATACCCCGTGAAGGGATATTGAAAGTCAGGTGTACCCGTTCGTTACGGTGTTCCATGTTTGTCATGACACCTTTACGGCGGTTCACCATCTCGATAGCTTTTCCTGATACCTCTTCCGGTAGGTCGATGGTCAATTCCTCAACAGGCTCGCATTTTACCCCGTTAATTTCTTTGATGATAACTTTCGGCTGTCCGACTTGTAACTCGTAGCCTTCACGACGCATGGTTTCGATCAACACGCTTAAATGAAGTACGCCTCGTCCGAACACGATGAAAGAATCGGCACTTTGTCCCGGTTCAACCCGTAAAGCAAGATTCTTTTCCAGTTCCCGGTCCAAACGTTCTTTGATGTGACGGGAAGTCACGTATTTACCGTCCCGGCCGAAAAATGGCGAGTCGTTGATGGTGAACTGCATACTCATGGTCGGTTCGTCAATGGCGATAGGAGCCAGTGCTTCCGGGTTTTCGAAGTCCGCAATGGTATCACCGATTTCGAATCCCTCGATCCCAACAAGCGCGCAGATTTCTCCACATTGCACCTCGTCAACTTTCTGTTTTCCCATCCCCTCGAAGGTCATTAAATCTTTGATGCGGGTTTTAACCAGTGTTACACCGTCTCTTTTGCAGAGGGTGACTGGCATACCGGATTTTAATGTTCCGCGGGTCAATTTACCAATGGCGATTCGTCCCACGTAAGAGGAATATTCCAGAGACGTGATTAGCATCTGCGGGGTTCCTTCCTGTACTGTCGGGGCGGGAATATCTTTGATGATAGCATCCAATAACGGGGTAATGTCCGTTGTAGGTTTGTGCCAGTCGGTGGACATCCAACCTTGTTTGGCACTACCGTAAACGACGGTGAAGTCCAATTGTTCTTCCGTGGCATCCAAGGAGAACATCAAGTCGAATACTTGCTCGTACACGAAGTCCGGACGACAGTTCGGTTTGTCTACTTTGTTCACGACAACAATCGGTTTCTTGCCGAGGGCAAGCGCTTTTTGGAGTACGAAACGTGTTTGAGGCATAGTACCTTCAAAAGCGTCAACCAATAATAATACTCCGTCAGCCATGTTCAACACGCGTTCCACCTCTCCACCAAAGTCGGCATGGCCCGGGGTATCAATAATATTAATCTTGTAATCTTTATAATGAACGGATACGTTCTTGGCTAAGATGGTGATCCCTCGTTCTCTCTCCAGGTCATTGTTATCCAGTAATAGATCACCCGTATTTTCTGTTTCTCTGAATAAGTTTCCTTGAAAAATCATTTTGTCAACCAATGTGGTTTTCCCGTGGTCAACGTGCGCGATAATCGCGATGTTTCTAATCTTCTGCATTTTGCTCCTATGGTATTAAATCCAAATAGGGCGCAAAGTTAGTATTTTTTTTAAAGAAAAGGGACTCATTGAGCCCCTTTTTTTATTCTACCCTGTTGGCACTTCCTAAAACGTGTACCGTTTTGTGCTTGTATAATTCTTTTAATGCATCTCTGGCGGGGCCTAGGTACTTACGCGGGTCGAATTCTGCCGGCTTGTTTGCGAAGACTTCACGAACGGCTGCGGTCATTGCCAAACGGCCGTCGGAGTCGATATTGATTTTACATACGGCAGAAGTAGCGGCTCTACGCAATTGTTCTTCCGGGATACCCACGGCATCTTTTAATGCACCGCCATATTTATTGATAATAGCAACTTTGTCTTGTGGTACGGAGGATGATCCGTGGAGAACGATTGGGAATCCGGGGATACGTCTTTCGATTTCTTCCAAGATGTCGAAACGTAATGGGGGAGGAACGAGGATTCCGTCCGCGTTACGGGTACATTGCTCCGGTTTGAATTTATTTGCCCCGTGGGAAGTTCCGATGGAGATGGCCAATGAATCCACTCCGGTTTTCTTCACGAAGTCTTCCACCAAGTCCGGGCTGGTGTAAACGCTGGCTGCGGCAACCACGTCGTCTTCGATTCCGGCCAGAACACCAAGTTCACCTTCTACGGTAACATCATATTTATGAGCATATTCAACCACTTTCTTGGTTAATGCCACGTTCTCGTCATAAGGAAGGGCCGATCCGTCGATCATGACAGAAGAGAATCCCATTTCGATACAAGATACGCACAACTCGTACGTGTCGCCATGGTCTAGGTGAAGACAAATTGGAATATTGCATCCAAGTTCTTTGGCATATTCAACCGCACCTTGTGCCATGTAACGTAAAATGGTTTGATTTGCATATTTACGGGCACCGCTGGAAACTTGTAAGATAACAGGAGATTTTGTTTCCACGCAAGCTGCAACAATAGCCTGCATTTGCTCCATGTTATTGAAATTGAAAGCCGGAATAGCGTATTTACCTTCCATTGCTTTCTTGAACATTTCTCTGGAATTAACCAGTCCTAAGTCTTTGTAATTAACCATAGCTGCTATATTTTATATTCGTGCATCAAAGTTAAGCATTAAAAACAGAGATATGCAAGGAAACGAAGGAAAAATTTCAAACGTTTGCGGAGATTGAAAATTCCCTGAATTTTCAAGTTGCAGGTTAACGGGTTACAAGTTACAGGTTCGAAGTGTGAAGGTCATGTTTTGTCTGAACTTGCAACTTGTTAACCTGTAACTTGTAACTTGAAATCGCAGGGGTAAAAAAATAGAGTGGTTACCACTCTATTTCTTTTAATCCATGCGATTTCAAATAAGCATTCGCCTGACTGAATTGGTGATTGCCGAACCAGCCGCCCCGGTTGGCAGACAAGGGGGAGGGGTGTACGGATTTCAGCACCAAATGCCGTTGGGTGTCGATGAAGGCACCTTTGCGTTGGGCGTAGGAACCCCAAAGGAAGAAAACGAGGTTTTCTTTTTTCTCGGAAATGATTTTGATGACGGCATCGGTGAAGGTTTCCCAACCTTTGTTCTGATGTGAACCAGCCTGATGGGCTCTCACGGTCAATGTAGCGTTGAGTAATAGCACTCCCTGTTCTGCCCAGCGTTCGAGGTTGCCGGACGTGGGGACGGGTTTACCCAAATCGTTATTTATTTCTTTGAAAATGTTCTGTAATGAAGGTGGTTGATCGATGCCTTCCGGAACGGAAAAACAAAGCCCGTGTGCTTGTCCGGGACCATGGTACGGGTCTTGCCCGAGAATGACAACCTTGGTTTGTTCCGCGGGACAATGATCAAAGGCATTGAAAATGAGTTTTCCCGGAGGATATATCTTCGTGGTCTTGTACTCGTTTTTCACGAATTGGATCAACTCGGAGAAATAAGGTTTCTCAAATTCATCTTTTAGGAGTTCTTTCCAAGAGGGCTCGATTTTTACGTCAACCATAGAATTTCGATTTTAGATTTAATGATTGGGTGATTGCCGATTTCGTGATTAGGTGATTCCTACATCACTGAATCGGAAATCACAGAATCACTCAATTATTTCGTTTTTATCTCAAATAACTTTGGCCAGTGTTTTCCGGTAATGTAAATCGTGCCCTTCTTTTCGTTGTATGCGATACCGTTTAAAACATCGTCGTTCTGGTCCAGTTTGGCTCTTTCGGAGGCGGTGAGTAGATTCGGGAGTAGTAGGTCCTGTACTACTTCGCCTGATTCCGGGTCGATGATGACAATCCGGTCTGTAAGCCATTCGTTTGCCCAGATATAACCGTTTATGTATTCCAGTTCATTTAAGTTGGTCACCGGACCTTTGTTGTCGAAGACTTCCACGGTTTTGACTACGCTGAAGAGGTTCGGGTCCAGGTGGTATAAGTTGTGTGAACCGTCACTCATGACGAGTTTGTCGCCCATCGTGGTCAGTCCCCAGCCTTGCTCCATGGAGTAGTCGAATGTCGTTAACAGGGTGAAGGAGGCCAAGTCGTACACGAACGCTTTCTGGGAAGTCCAGGTAAGCTGGTATATCTTATCCTTGTAAACCGTGATCCCTTCTCCGAAATATTGGCTGTCCAATCCCAGCATGGCGAGTGTCTTGTTGTTCTCCAAGTCGATCTTGCGCAGGGTGGATTGGCCTTTGATCCCGGTTCCCTCGTAGATAATGCCGTCTATATATACTAATCCCTGCGTGGAGGCATCCGTGGCATGGGAATAGGTTTTCACCAGTTGGTATTGAAGTGGTTGGGGTGCCTTATCCGGTTTCACGATAAAGGATTGGGTAGCTACCCCGCATTTGTTGTTGGGGTGGAATGCGATTACTTTGAGCGTGTTGGTACCACATTTTTCTTTCGGGATTTTGAACACAAATTCCCGGGTTGCGCTGTCGAGCGTGGCAATCTGTTTCTGGTTGAAGAACAGGTGGGCGGAGTCTATTTTATAGTGCTTGTTGTTCGCATATACAATTTTAAGTTCCTCGTTGAACCGACAGGTGTCGAATTTCATGGGGTACACGAATTGCACGCTTTTCACGTATTTAGGTCCCGTCGTTTTGCGGCTTTGGGCGCTGTCTACCGTAATCTGGTTCTGGTCCCCTTTACTCTTTTTTTCTCCCTGACAGGCAGAGAGCAACAGGAGCGAAAGTAGTATGTAGTAGAGATAAGGCATAATATATTATGTGATTTAGTGATTTATGATTTGGTGATTCTTGTGTTTACGATCAAGTGTAATCACTCAATCGTAAATCACTTCATCTGCAATCATTCAAGGTTCCATTCGTAACCGTCCTTCGTGTCTTTTATCTGGATGCCTGCGTTTTTCAGCTCGTCACGGATGCTGTCGGAGGTAGCCCAGTCCTTGTTTGCACGGGCGGTTTTGCGCACGTTCATCATAGCGTCGATCACCTTGCCTAGGGCTTGGTTGCTGGCGCTGGAGTCCTCTTCTCCCTTGAGGCCGAGGATGTCGAACACGAAGCTGTGGAACAGGTTTTTCAACATTTCCAAGTTTTCTGCGTTGATCTTTTCCGAGCCTGCCGCGATGGAGTTGATGATGCGGACACCTTCGAACAAGTGGGCGATTAATATCGGCGTGTTCAAATCGTCGTTCATGGCCTCGAAACAGTTCGTCTGTAAAGTAGCGATGTCTACCGTGTTCTCGTTGGACACTTTCAACCTGTTAAGTTGTGACACGGCTGCCATCATTCGCTCGTAGCCTTTCTCCGCTGCCTTTAATGCCTCGTTCGAGAAGTCAAGCGGGCTGCGGTAGTGTGCTTGCAGGATAAAGAAACGCACGGTCATGGGGGAGTAAGCCTGTTCCAGCACGTTGTTGTCGCCCGTGAAGAGCTGGTCCAGCGTGATGAAGTTTCCTAGGGATTTACCCATCTTCTGCCCGTTGATGGTCACCATGTTATTGTGCATCCAATATTTTACTGCCTCGTGTCCTTGTGCGGCCACGTTTTGGGCGATTTCACATTCGTGGTGCGGGAATTGCAAGTCCAAACCGCCCCCGTGAATGTCAAATGTTTCTCCTAGGTATTTCTGACTCATGCAGGAACATTCAAGGTGCCAGCCCGGAAATCCTACACCCCAAGGTGAGGGCCAGCGCATGATGTGTTCCGGGGAAGCCTTTTTCCACAGGGCGAAGTCAAATGGGTTACGTTTTTCCTGTTGTCCGCTCAGTTCTCTCGTGTTGGCAAACAATTCGTCGATTTTACGACCGGATAGTTTACCGTAGTGATATTTTTGGTTATAGCGTTCCACGTCGAAATAGATATTTCCCTCGCTTTCATAGGCAAAACCGTTTTCGATGATCTGTTTGATTAATTCCTGTTGCTCGATGATGTGACCGGACGCGTGTGGCTCGATGCTGGGGGGTAGCGTGTTCAGTTGCTCCATGTTTTTGTGGTAACGGTTCGAGTAGAATTGTACCACTTCCATCGGCTCCAGTTGTTCCAGTTTGGCTTTTTTGGCGATCTTGTCTTCTCCTTCATCCGCATCATTCACGAGGTGACCCACGTCAGTGATGTTGCGGACGTATCTTACCCGGTACCCCATGAATTTAAGATAACGGAACAACAAGTCAAAGGTGATTGCCGGACGGGCATGGCCCAAATGAGCGTCCCCGTATACGGTCGGTCCACAAACATATAATCCTACGAAAGGCGGGTTAATGGGTTCAAATAACTCTTTTTTTCGACTTAACGTGTTGTATATCGTTAACTTGTTTTCCATGATACTATAATGCTTTATTGATATGATTCAACAAAAGTAGAAATTTTCTCCTTGAAAATGACGGGAAAGGGTAAATTAATGCCTTATTCTTGTCATTCATGGTTTGTTTCCCGTTTGTTGTTGCTCTAGTTTTTCTTGTATTTCAACGCTTCCGGGATGACCGATTTTAGTTTGGCAATCCGTTTTTCGTCGGCAGGGTGAGTGGAAAGGAATTCGGGCTGCTTGCCTGTTGATGCGTTTGCCATACGGGTCCAGAAAGCGATAGCCTCATTCGGGTCGTAACCGGCCATGGCCATGAAGATCAGTCCCAAGTGATCCGCTTCGTACTCGTGCTTGCGGGAGAAGGGGAGTGTGATTCCCACGTTGGTTCCCATTCCTATCGCGGCAGCCAAGATGGCTTTTCTCGCGTCACTTTGGTCGTGCCCAAGGATTTCAGTGGCAGCGGCCTGCCCGTATTGTATGAGTGCCTGCTGGCTCATACGCTCGTTGCTGTGGTGAGCCACGGCATGGGCGATCTCATGCCCCATGACGACAGCGATTCCCGCATCATTCTGGCAGTAGGGTAATATTCCCTCGTAGAAAACGACCTTACCTCCCGGCATACACCACGCGTTGGGTTCGTTGCTGGCCACGAGGTTGAATTCCCATTGGAAATTGGCAATCTGGTCTTGCAGCCCGTTGGCTGTAAGATATTGTTCAACGGCTTTCGATATCCGAGCCCCGACATTTTTGATCCGTTGTTTGTTGACTGCATCGGTGGATAGTTTGTTTTCCTTTAAAAAACTACTGTATGAGGTTAAACTCATGGAGACCATCTGGTCTTCCGGGAATAGGATAAGCTGGTGTCTTCCCGTAAGTGGCACGGTGGCACATCGGGAGAAAAGCAGAACGATCCCTACGATGAACGTAAGGTGTAAAATTGTTCTTTTCATAAGCTGAGTAATTGAACGGTTATATTTTAAATGCTAAAATATAATACGGATTTGATATTTGCAATGTTTGTTAAAGAATGTCGTTTAGATTATTCTACATGAAAATATGACTGTTCCTTGGCAAGTTCTAGATAAAGCGTCTTTGTGCCTTCGATTTGCTGGTAATGTTCTCCGACTTTGTGACAGAAATTCCAGCATATTTTTCGAGGGTTGAAGATGATGGTTGCGTCTTCCGGGTAGAATTCACACCATTGGTTTATAGATTCTTCATATTGTTTGCCTTGGAATAATGAGGCTGTCCCATTTTCAATCATAAAGATGAATTGTGAGAAGCCGAGTAGTTGGAAGTTGTTGGAAAGAAGGTAGTAGGTTTGTCCGTCCTTTTGTAAGGTGAATATTTTCTCGATCTTTACGTATCCGGTGGTATCAATGGCTGTGGTATTCCAACCACCTTTGCCGTTTTCGTAAAGGAGGAATGAATACAAGGGGTTGTATGACCATTCTTGAAAGTTTATGACTCCGACTTTGTGGTCTGCAGAGGCTACGTCAGCTAATAAATGCACATCCGGACATAGGCGGGCTGCTTGTTCGAGAAAACGAAAGAAGAAGCCTGTTTCTTCGGTTGTCAGCTCTTCACCCCGATGGTTCTGGCGGTAGCCTAATTCATGTCGCATGAGTTCCAAGGCTGCTTGAACCTCTTCTGTTGGGTAGTATTTACGTTCTCCTATTTGATATTTTTGTAGGAGTGCTACCGTGTGTATGACTTTTTGCTGCTCGGTGGAATCTGTGTGATAGGGAATGAAGAAACCTTGTTGTTGTAAGGAATCGAAATATGCCGTGAGATTTTTAGGTGCCGTGCTTTCTTGTATTGGGCCGTGTAACAGAAAGGATTGTTCCGGTTTTTGTTTATTTTCCGAGCGATTCCGATTTGAGTTACATGAAATAATCAGGGCTGTGTTCAAGATGAATAGTAAAAGTATCAACGGTCTCATGGCTTATATCTTTTTTTAAACAAGCAGTCCGTTGTCGGACTGCTTGTTTAATGTTTGAAATGATACTTTAGTTCAATTCTGCCAGTTGTTGTTCAATGGCTTTAATTTTTGCTTCGGCATCAGCTTGTTTTTTACGTTCGTTCTCGACAACCTGTGCCGGGGCTCCACTGACAAACTTCTCGTTCGAGAGTTTTTTCATCACGGATGCCAAGAAGCCTTGGGCGTAAGCTAGATCAGCTTGCAGTTTGGCTCTGACTTCTTCTGTGTTGACTTCTCCTACTGCGGGGATGAAGTATTCAACCGTGTCGCAGATAAAGCTCCATGCTCCTTTTACCGTGTCGTTGACCATTTCTACATCTTGGATATTACCCATTTTACAGATAATACTCTCGAATAGTAGCGGGTAGCGGTCATTACTTTTCACTCTTAAAGAAATCGCATCCTTAAAGGCAATGTTGTTTTGCTTGCGAATCGTGCGGATTCCGGCGATCACTTCTTTCGTGTTTTCAAAGGTATTCAAGAAGTTTTCGTCGTATTTTCCGGGGATTGGCATCACGGAAACCATGATACTTTCTCCGTCTTTCCGCTCTCTCAAGTTCTGCCAGATCTCTTCCGTGATGAACGGCATGAACGGGTGAAGTAATTGTAACATTTCCTCGAAGAGGTAAATGGTCTTATCATAAGTGATCCGGTCAATCGGTTGCTCGAATCCCGGTTTGATGATTTCCAATAACCAAGAGGAGAACTCATCGCGGAATCCGGTGTACACGGTCATAAGAGCCTCGGAGATCCGGTATTGCTCAAATTGGGTGTTCAAGGTTTCTTTGCACTTGTTCAAGTATTGTTCGAACCATTCAAGAGCTAATTTAGAATGCAAGGGTTGTTCCAAGTCTGCGACTTTCCAGTTGCTGACTAGGCGGAATGCATTCCATATTTTAGTCGTGAAATTACGTCCTTGTTCCGGAAGACTTTCATCAAAAAGAAGGTCTCCCCCGGCGGGTGCGCACAATAACATGCCAACCCGTACACCGTCTGCCCCGTATTGGTTGATCAGGTCAATTGGGTCCGGAGAGTTACCAAGAGATTTGGACATCTTGCGATGCAGTTTATCTCGAACGATTCCAGTGAGGTACAGGTTCGAGAACGGTTTCTCGTGGCGATATTCATAACCGGCCATGATCATTCTTGCCATCCAGAAGAACAGAATATCAGGTCCGGAAACTAGGTCATTTGTCGGGTAGTAATAGTTAATATCTTCATTGTCCGGTTCCAAAATGCCGTTGAACACGGAGATAGGCCACAGCCAAGAAGAGAACCAAGTGTCCAAACAATCTTCATCTTGACGTAACTGATCTGCCGGGATGTCTTTGCCGAATTTCTCCTTCACCAGTTGTACTGCTTCCGTGGGTGTTGCGGCAACCACATAGTCGTTGCTATCCGGCAGGTAGTATACCGGAATCTGGTGGCCCCACCACAATTGGCGGCTGATACACCAATCTTTCACGTTCTCCATCCAGTAGCGATACGTGTTCTTGTATTTTGTCGGAGTTAGGAGAATGTCATCGTTCATCACGGCATCCAATGCTGGTTTGGCCAGCTCCTTCATTTTCAGGAACCATTGCATGGATAGCTTGGGTTCTATAACCACGTTAGTCCGCTCGGAATACCCCACCTTGTTATTATAGTCTTCTATTTTTACAAGGTTACCCGCTTTTTCCAGTTCGGGAATGATTTCTTGACGTACAACAAAACGATCTTTCCCCACGAAAAGTTGAGCATTCTCGTTTAATGTACCGTCATCGTTGAAAATATCGATGGTTTCCAGATGGTGTTTATAACCGATCTCGTAGTCATTGATGTCGTGGGCCGGGGTGATTTTTAATGCTCCGGTACCGAATTCCATATCCACGTATTCGTCCTGAATAATCGGGATCACACGGTTTACCAAGGGAACAATACATTTCTTGCCGGCCAGATGACGGAAACGCTCGTCATTGGGATTCACGCACACGGCACTATCACCCAAGATCGTTTCCGGGCGGGTCGTGGCAATGATGATATATTCATCCTCCGTCCCTTCAATACGGTAACGTAGGTAATATAATTTGCTATGCTCTTCTTTGTAAACAACCTCTTCATCGGATACGGCTGTTTTGGCCGATGGATCCCAGTTAACCATCCGGACTCCTTTATAGATAAGTCCTTTGTTATACAGGTCGATAAATACTTTTATCACGCTGGCGGAACGAATCTCGTCCATCGTGAAGCAAGTTCTGTCCCAATCGCAGGATGCTCCCAATCGCTTTAATTGTTCGAGGATGATCCCCCCGTGCTTTTCAGTCCATGCCCAAGCGTGTTTTAAAAACTCATCCCGGGAAAGGTCCCTTTTCTCGATGCCTTCACTTTTAAGTTTGGCTACCACTTTGGCTTCCGTGGCAATGGAGGCATGGTCGGTTCCCGGAACCCAACAAGCATTTTTACCCAGTAAACGGGCGCGTCTGACGAGTACGTCCTGTATCGTGTTGTTCAGCATGTGTCCCATGTGCAGGACTCCCGTGACGTTAGGTGGCGGGATTACAATACAATACGGAGTTCTCTTTTTATCAACAGTGGAATGGAAAAATCTATGTTCCATCCAATATTGATACCATTTCTCTTCGCTCGTTCGCGGATCATAGTTTGTTGGGATCATTTTAATTCAGATTAAAATTATATATTCGTAAAAAGGCTGCTTTGTCGAGCAGCCTTGTTTTTTATTCTTCTGATTTTCTAAGTCTTCTTCCTTTTTTCTTTTGTGCATCAAGGAGAGCTTCAAGGTCTGCTTTTTGTTGCGAACCGTCGTAGTCACAGATGTATTTATCGATGAGAATACGACCACAGTACTCGCAGACGATGATTTTCTTCCGAGAACGGATGTCTAACTGTCTCTGTGGCGGGATTTTGTTGAAACATCCACCACACGCATCACGGTCAACGGTAACAACGGCTAATCCATTGCGGGCGTTGGAGCGGATACGGCGATATGCCGTCAATAGACGTTCGTCGATGGTAGCAGCAAGTTCTTCTGATTTTGTCTGTAAAGACTCTTCATCTTTGTGTGTTTCATTGATGATGTCATTCAGTTCGCCTTTTTTAGCTTCTAGATCAGATACTTTATCTTCATAACGCTTTTTGGATTCTTCCATCAGCGCTTCTTTTTCTGCTTTTGCTTTTTGAGCCTCCCGGATTCTCTTTTCCTGTAATTCAATTTCCAGTTTCTGGAATTCGATTTCCTTGCTTAAAGCATCGTATTCGCGATTGTTGCGAACGTTATCCAATTGTTCACTGTATTTTTTGATCGCTTCCTCGGCTTTCTTGATGTCCATTTTCCGAGTGGAAGAGGTTTTGTCAAGTTCACCTAATTCAACCTTCAAGTTTTCGATACGTGTTTCCAATCCCGCGATCTCGTCTTCAAGGTCTTGAACTTCTAACGGTAATTCTCCCCGTAGAGTCTTGATTTTATCGATCTCGGTGTCAATTCTTTGTAATTCATACAGGTTCTGCAGTTTTTCTTCAACTGTCAGTTCTTGCATTTTCTCATTGTTATTCGTCACCATATATTATAAATACTTAATCGGATTTGTATTAATCTCAGAAAACTGAACCGCAAATTTAGATATTTTTTTTGTAAGTATCTCATAAAATATCTCTTTTGTGAATTGTTCGCTTTCGTAATGGCCAATATCGGCAATCATAATGCGGTTTTCCGTGAGGAAAAAGTCGTGATATTTGAAATCCCCGGAGATGTATATGTCGGCCTGTCCGGCTAGGGCCTGCTTGAAAAAGGAGGCTCCGGCTCCGCCACAAACAGCCACCCGTTGTATGGAGGGCGTGTGAGGTGTCGTGTGACGTAACCTATCACACCGGAATATTTCTTTTACTTGCTGCAAAAAAGCCATGCTTTCAACGGGTTGTTGTAACTTGCCGATAATCCCGAAGCCGTTACCGGCCATCGGGTCCCCTTCCGGTTGAAGAACCTGCCGATGGTACAGGTCTAGTTTATCTGCCATACGTCCGCTTACACCGTTGGCTACCACGTCCATGTTCGTGTGTGCGGCGTAAATAGTGATGTCGTGTTTGATGGCATCGATCACGCAACGCTCCACGTAAGTTGCCGGAGTGATATGTTTTAGCCCGCTGAAAATGAGTGGATGGTGGGAAATAATTAAATTGTGTCCCTTATCAATCGCTTCCTTTACAACCTCTTCGGTAACATCAATACATAGTAGTATGGATGTTAATTCCCGTTCCGGGTCCCCGCAAAGTAATCCGGAATTATCGAAACTTGCCTGAAGTTTTAACGGGGCATAGTCTTCTATGAGCGAAATAATCTCTTTTATATACATATTTGGAATTTAAAATTTAGAATTTAAAATCTAAATTATTACGGTAGCTGGTTTTTGATGGATAACAGCTCGTCCTTAATTCCTTTCAGGCGTTTTATGACCTCGAAGTGTAATTCCGTTTCGTCTTTCCGGTTCTTGAGTTGTTGCTGGGCTCCTTTTAGTGTCATTCCTTTTTCCTTGACCAAATGGTAGATCAGATGGAAATTATCGACATCCGCTTTCGTAAATTGACGATTCCCTTTTTTGTTTTTGTGGGGTTTAATCACGTCGAATTCTTTTTCCCAGAACCGGATCAGTGAAGTATTGACTCCGAACATCTCGGCTACTTCTCCGATAGAATAATACAACTTTAATGATTCTTCAGCCACCATGGTTTAATTGAAAATTGAAAATTGAAAATTGAAAATTAGCTTTTCAAGTTTCGTTTTTCGGTGTTATACATTCATTTAGAATTCTAAATCTAAAATTTAAATTGGATCAGTCCATGCTTTGTCCCGTGTTATTTGCGGTCTCCACTAACAACTCGAACTCGTCGGGGGTGAGATCGTTGAAATAAAAGTTTATGGGATCTATCGGCTTGTCATTTTTCCGTACTTCATAGTGTAGGTGAGGTCCCGTGGATAGTCCGGTGTTGCCCAAATATCCGATAACGTCCCCTCGCTTGATTTTTTGGCCTTTTTTAGCCAAGATTTTATCCATGTGGGCATATAGCGTTTTGTAACTGAATCCGTGGTCGATAACCACGTGACGGCCATATCCCTTATCAAATTTACTTTCGATAACTACACCGTTACCTGTTGCGTAGATTGGGGTCCCGATGGTACCCGTGAAGTCCATGCCAGCATGGAATTTCGGGGTCTTGTAAATAGGGTGCATCCGGTAGCCGAATGAAGAGGTTACCTGATGTGTATTTTTGTCTTTTAACGATACCGGAAGGATAGCTGGAATGGAGGCTAACATGTCGATTTTGTTTTTGGCCAGTTCTTCAATCTTGTCAAAGGATTTGCTTTGAATATAGATTGCTTTTGATAATTCATCTATTTTCTTGGCAGTCCCGATAATCAGATCCGCATTGTCGATTTGTCTCAGATGTTCGTACTGGTCGACCCCCCCGGAACCTGCCCGGCGAATGGATGATGGGATGGGATCGGTTTCGAAAATAACCCGATAGATGTTGTCATCCCGTGATTCCATGTCTTTTAGGACGTTGTCCAGATGTTCTACTTTGTTACTTAATAGGCTATATTGAGTAAGAACTTCCTCGTATTTCCGTTTTAAAAGTTTTTCTTTTGGGGAATCAATGAAAGCATATACCAAGTATAGCATGACAATAGCCAAGGAGAAACTGGAAAAGAATTTCTTGAATAATCTCCAAAGCCTTTTTCTTAAAGATGATTCTATTTTATCAAAAGATAATGTGTCCGAATTAAAATGATACCCTGCTTTTCGCATAGTTGCTAATAAAAAATAGTGTTTGCGATGCAAAGTTAAAGAAATAATCTAAATTTGCAACTTGGTAAACAAGGCAGATCAAAGTGATAGCATGATCATCCCGGTTGAAATGCGCTTGGTAGGAAAGATGTCAGAAAGGGATCTGAATTTCTTTTCGAGCGAGGATTTGGGCAATAAGCATGGAGTTGATAGAGAGTGAAAGACAGAATCTGCGTATGTCATTTTTAAATTTAGAAGGTATGAAATCAGCAGAAATCAGACAGAGATTTTTAGATTTTTTTGAGAAGAAATCACATACAATAGTACCATCGGCACCGATGGTGATCAAGGGGGACCCTACTTTGATGTTCACGAATGCTGGAATGAATCAATTTAAAGATATAATTTTGGGAAATGTGCGTCCGAAGGCAACCCGGGTGGCAGATTCTCAGAAATGTTTACGTGTTTCCGGAAAGCACAATGATTTGGAGGAGGTGGGACATGATACCTATCATCACACGATGTTTGAGATGTTGGGCAACTGGTCGTTCGGTGATTATTTCAAGAAGGAGGCGATTGCTTACGCTTGGGAGTTCCTTACGGGAGAGATGGGGTTGGATAAAAATCGATTGTATGCAACCGTTTTTGAGGGAAGTAAGGATGATCGTTTAGAAGAAGATAAAGAGGCGTTGGAGTATTGGAAATTGTACTTGCCTGAAGATCGGATTCTGTACGGGAATAAAAAAGATAATTTCTGGGAAATGGGAGATATGGGACCTTGTGGACCTTGTTCGGAGATTCACATAGACTTGCGCTCGGAGGCAGAACGGGCATTGAAACCGGGACGTGAACTAGTGAATAAGGATAACCCGTTAGTGATCGAGATCTGGAATCTGGTGTTTATGCAGTATAACCGTAAGGCGGATGGTAGTTTGGAGAATTTGCCCAGCCATCACGTGGACACGGGGATGGGATTCGAGCGTTTGTGTATGGCCGTACAGGGAAAGACGTCCAATTATGACACGGATGTATTTACTCCGATCATCGGGGAGATTGCTCGATTGAGTGGAAAAGAATACGGGAAGGATGCGGCTGCGGATGTCGCAATGCGGGTGATTGCAGATCACTTGCGTACGATCGCATTTTCAATTACAGACGGGCAGTTGCCTTCGAACGTGAAAGCCGGTTACGTGATCCGGAGAATCTTACGTCGGGCTGTTCGTTATGCTTATACATTCTTGGATCAGAAGGATGCATTCATGTATAAGTTGGTGCCGGTGTTGATTGAGGTTATGGGGCAACATTATCCGGAACTCTCTTCCCAGCGGGTATTGATTGAGCGGGTAATACAAGAAGAGGAAAATGCCTTCTTGCGTACATTAGATAAAGGTATTAAGTTGTTGGATAAGATTATTGAGAAGACCAAGGCGGAAGATTTTTTGACTGTACCGGGGAATGTGGCCTTCGAGTTGTATGATACTTATGGGTTCCCGTTGGATTTAACCGAGTTGATTTTGAAGGAAAACGGATTGGTGGTAAATCGTCGAGAGTTCAAGGCCGAGATGGAAGCTCAGAAAGAACGTTCTCGTTCGGCTGCAGCTGTAAGCACAGATGATTGGGTGGAATTGATTGCTGATGATACTCAGGAGTTCGTGGGATATGACTACACGGAGACGGAAGTGCAGATTACCCGTTATCGTCGGGTGAATACGAAGGGGAAAACGCTTTATCAACTGGTGTTTAATATAACCCCATTCTACGGAGAGAGTGGAGGACAGGTCGGTGATCGTGGCTGGTTGATTTCAGAAACAGAAAAGATTAATGTTTTAGATACCCATAAAGAAAACGGGTTGACTGTTCATATAACAGATCGTTTGCCGGAGGATTTGACGCAAGTGTTTACGGCCAAGGTGGATTTGGACAAGCGGATTGCCACGGAAAACAATCATACGTCAACCCACTTGTTGCATTACGCTTTGCGGAAAGTGCTGGGAACACACGTGGAACAAAAAGGATCATACGTGAGTGATGAGTATTTGCGTTTCGACTTTTCACATTTCCAAAAGGTGACCGACGAGGAGTTGGAGCAAGTGGCTGCCATCGTGAACCAGGAAGTTCGTAAAAACTACCCATTAGAAGAAAGTCGAGCTATACCTATCGGGCAAGCCAAGAAAATGGGCGCAATGGCCATCTTTGGAGAGAAGTATGGAGATTTGGTGCGTGTGGTGAAATTTGGGGAATCTGTGGAATTGTGTGGAGGTACACATGCCCATGCCACGGGGCAAATCGGGTTTTTCAAGATTATTTCAGAGAGTTCCGTTTCAGCCGGGGTCCGTCGTATAGAAGCCATTACGGCAGCGAAGGCGGAAGAATATATCTTGAATTATTTCAAGATGATGAAGGAAATCGACAGTATGTTTAAATCTAATCGTGGTGTATTAGAGAATGTTAGAGAATTGTTGAACGAAAACGAGGGGTTGAAGAAAGATGTGGAAAAATTCACGCAAGAGAGTTTACGAATCATGAAAGAAGGGTGGAAGAACGAAAAGCGTGTTATCCGTGATATTAACATGATTGTGAAGACGGTTATGATGCCTCCGGCCAACGTGAAAGATATTGCATTCCAGTTAAAAGGAGAGTTGAATAACCTTATCTTGGTGATCGGTGGCGTATTTAACAACAAACCTCATTTGACCGTGATGTTCAGCGATTCTCTGGTGAAAGATTTCGGATTACACGCCGGACAAATCGTTAAAGATGCGGCAGTGGAAATTAAAGGTGGTGGTGGTGGACAACCATTTTTCGCAACTGCCGGAGGATCAAATCCCGATGGGGTTAGTAAAGCTTTGGAAAGAGCCGAGAAATTGATTTTGGATAAAATTCATTAGTTTTTGGTACAAAATTTGTGTAGCCTTTTATATATTAATAAAAAATTATACATTTGTTTTGTGAAAAAGGAAGTGAACTAATTTGAGTATTACAATAAAAATTAAGACGAGTATGAAAAAAACATTAGGTTTTGTTGCCGTTGTTGCCTTATCTGGGTTAATAACTGTGTCCTGTTCTTCATTGAATAAAATGAAGAAACGTGCAGGAGAAATCACGTATTCTGTTACTCCGGAGACATTAGTGGCTAAAGGAGGAATGGTTGATTTGAAGATAGACGTAACTTTCCCGGCTAAATATTTTAACAAAAAAGTGGCTATTGAGGCTACCCCTGTATTGCGTTTCAAAGGAGGAGAGAAAGCTTATGAAATGAAAGCTATCCAAGGTGAGAAAGTTCAGGGTAATGCAGAAGTGATTCCTTACGAAACTGGTAAGACCGTTTCTTACATGAGCCGTATTCCTTACGAGGATGCAATGAGACTTTCTGATTTGGAAATCGATATTACCGGGGCAAAAGGCGCTAAAACCGTGAAATTCGATCCGAGAAAAATTGGTGATGGTGTGATTGCTACTGAAACTTTAGTAGTAAATGCTCCTGCAACTTCAGTCGGAGAGGATAAATTCCAACGGATTATCAAACAACAAGAAGAGGCTGCTATCTATTATTTGATTAACTCTGCAAACATTCGTTCTAAAGAAATGACTTCTGAGGAAATGAAAAAGTTAGAGGCTTACATCAAAGAAGCTGCAGCTAAAGAAAATATGAACTTGAACGGAATTGATGTTAGATCATACGCTTCTCCTGATGGTGCTTATGACTTCAACGAGAAATTAGCTAACCAACGTGAAAAGAGTTCTTCTACTTTCTTGAAAAAACAAATGAAGAAAGGTAAAGTTGATCAGTATAAAGACGAGAACTTCTTCAAGAATTTCGTTGTAGCTGAAGACTGGGACGGATTCAAAAAAGCTATGGAGGAATCAAATATCCAAGATAAAGAATTGATTCTTCGCGTTTTGTCTATGCACTCTGATCCGGAAGTAAGAGAAAGAGAAATCAAGAATATCGCCTCTGCTTTCGCAGTTGTTGCTGATCAGATCCTTCCGAAATTAAGAAGATCTTTGTTTGTTGTAAATACTGAATTGATTGGTAAGTCAGATGATGAATTGAAAGCTTTAGCTAAATCAAGTCCTGCAGAATTGAATGTTGAGGAATTGCTTTATTCTGCAACTTTATTCGATAACAACAATGACAAATTGGCTATCTATGAAACTTGCATGAGACAATTCCCGAATGACTGGAGAGGTTTCAATGATGCTGGTATGATTCAATTTGAAATGGGTAATATCGCTGCTGCTCAATCTAATTTCAATAAAGCTAACTCTATGTCAGCTAACAATCCGGTTGTTCAAAACAACTTGGGTGCAGTAGCTTTGAAGAATGGTGATTTGAAACAAGCTGAAATTTATTTCGGTGCTGCTACCGGTGCTGGTGACGAAGTTAACTATAACAAAGGTATCGTGGCTATTAAGAGTGGTGACTATGCTGCTGCTGTAAATTATTTCGGTCAATGCAATTGCGTGAATGCTGCTTTAGCTAACGTGCTTGCTGGAAATAATAACGAGGCATTGAAGAAATTGAATGCTGAAAACAAAGAATGTCCGATGTCTTATTACTTGAAAGCTGTTATTGGTGCTAGAACCAATGATGCTACTGCAGTAATCGAGAACTTGAGAAAAGCATGTTCTTTGGATGGTTCATTCAAACAATTGGCTGCAACCGATATGGAATTTGCAAAATTCTTTGAAAACAACGACTTCATTGCAATAACAAAATAATTATCTGTTAAGATATGCAAAAAGGCAACCATGCGGTTGCCTTTTTTATTTACCTTTTTTTTAACACATAGTTTTTTGCTGAATATATATCTTTGTATTCTAAAAATTAATGTGTTGACGCATGAGGAGTTTTGTAGGTATAATAATTATTATTCTTTTCGTTGCTTGTACCCGTAATAAAAGCGTACAAGTGTCGGGCCGGGTAGAGACGGGTGATACTGTTGTTTATTTTCAAGTAAATGATAGCCTTCATAAGTTTCGCTTGGATGAGAAACATTATTTTTCCGGTAAGATAGAACTGGAAAAGGGTACCTATGCTCGTTTCATTCCTTATTCAATTCAAGTTTTTTTAACACCCGGAGAAGATTTAGAAATCAGTATGAATAACGTGAGGAATGTGTCCAATTCCTTGCAGTTTAAAGGTACGTTGAGTGCGATCAATACTTATTTGAAGGAACAACAAAATCGATATCATATTTATGATCCTAATTTATATAAACTGAACGAAAAGGATTTTGTGAATAGGATGCGGGAAAATATTAATACTAGTATCGTTTTGTTAGAGGCAAAGAACTTGGGAGAAGAATTCACAAAGCAGGAACGGGAACGGATTAGGTATCGTGTTGCAGAACAGGCAATACATTATCCCCGTAGTCATGTGGCTTTTGATACATTGTATAAACCGGGAGCATTGTATGATAATTTCGTGTCCGAGTTTGACATTAATAACGAAGATATGTTAGCTTTTGATAGCTATCAACGTTTTGTTTTGACTTATATTTATTACAAGGGACAAAACTTCAGTATGCGTCGCTTGGTTAATTATATCCGCTCAAATGTCAATAGTGTAAAGGTTCGGGATTATTTATTATCCGAGGTTGTTTATAATTATTTTCAGGAAAACGGGTTAAAAGATGCCGATTATTTATTGGCAGTATGTTGGAATGAAGTGTCTGACACCAGTAAAATGGTGAAGATAAAACAACTGGTAGATCGCTGGCGTAAGCTGTCTCCGGGGGCTACCGCTCCGAATATTTCTTTACAGGATAGTGACGGGAAAGCATTGTATTTAAAAGATTTGAGGGGTAAATTCCTATATATATATGTTTGGGCTTCTAGCTATGGAGAGATGGATAAGGAGGTTCAGGCTGAGTGGACAAAGCTTGTTGAAGAGTATAAGGATAAGAATATTCTTTTCGCTACTTTTTGCATGGGGCCTTCCCAATGGCTGGGACAAGTAAAAAGTCTCCCCGGAGAACATTATGTCGTAAACAACACGTATGCTTTCTATTCTCGCTATATGGTTACTGTAATGCCCCGCTATATGCTGATTGATCCGGAGGGGCGAATTGTCGATGTTGATGCACCGAAACCATCAAGCTCTGCTAAATTACTTTTAAGAAGTGTGGGGTTATAAATTTTTTTGTATATTTGTCCATGTTTACAGGGGGTAATATTGCTCGCTGTGATGTATGGTTTATTATAAGAGCTTGATAAAATAACAGATGAAATTTACATTCATGGTAAAACATGGATGGGAGATAAAACTTATTTATTATGAAAAGATTTAGTTTATTTTTAGTACTTGCCACACTTTTGTTCTGTGCATGCGATAGTGATACGGTAAAAGTACGGGGAGAAGTAGAAGGACTGAACGGAACTGTAAAATTACTGGCAGAGATGCCGGGCGAACCGGGTTTGACGATTTTGGCTCAACAAGAGGTGAAAGATGGTAAAATAGATTTAAGAACAGATCAGTTTAAAATCCCGGGAAGAGTATGGGTTGATATTGATGGAAAGGCTACGGTTGAGGCTATTCTGGATACAAAAGATATGATCTGGATCAAAGGTAAAATCAAATTCCCGGATCAAATCGAAGCTGATGGTTCTGGTTTGATGGATGAGTACAAGGAAATCAAGAAAATGTACAAGGAAAGATTTGGTGAAGATATTGCCAAGATCGACAAGCGTATCGAGAAGATCAGCAAGAAAGAGAAACTTTCCAAGGATGACGAGGTTATGTTGGGTATTCACCAGTTGCAAAAACAACGTTTCCTGAAAAAACAAGCCAATTGGACAAGAGATTTGATTGTTGCTAACCCGCGTAAAGAAATTTCTTTATTTTTGATTAAAGACCAGTTAGTGGATAGTTTGGATTTGCAAAAGAAACTGTTCAACAAAATGACTGTTGAAAATAAAGAAAGTAACATTTATAAAGTGTTAGAGAGCAAACTGAAATAAAGCATAAAACCATTATGGTGGTTTTAATTTTCCCGTTTTTATTACTTAGTTGTTTTTTAGAGGTACCTTACCCGGGTACCTCTTTTTCATGATATTTTCTTTTCAAGTCATTGCATGATGAAATAAAAAATGCTATTTTCGCTGATTGTATATGGCAGCTTATGATTAAAAAAATAATAATCAGAATATTATCTATCATTATGCTTATCGCTTTTATTGCGGTGGTGAGCGTGCAATGGATTTGGATGAAATACAGTATGCGGGAAGGTGAGGCTCGTTTCACCTCAAAGGTGTACGATGTTTTAGGGAAAGCTGTCAATCTGGTCGAGCAAACCAATAATATCCGTCTTTTTAATGATTTGAAAGAACGCTACACGCAGGTGGAGGAAGTTATTTCTACAATGAATCATGCTCAGGATTCTGTATTGGCGGATGAAGACCCGGGCAATAATGGAATCTCTCTTTTTTCGCTTGCCTTCTCTAAAGGTAAAGTTGGAGAAGGGCAGGGAGGGAATATCTCTAGTATGTTGAGGATTTTTATGAATCCGGGAGGACGGATGGGTCCCGGTTATATCTTGGAAACTGACCGGGATAATAATATCCTTTATCAAGTGATGCGTTCTGCGACATCGGAGGCCGAAAGATTAGCCGATTCATTAGAGCGCCAGCGAATGATGGATCTGGTACGGGAGTTTGTAATTCGTTATTTGAGGGAGAAAGATCCGCAGATGGCGCAGGTGGAGAAACGCTTGGAGAATGTTGATTTGAATCCTTACTTGAAAGAGGAAATGATCAACACGGGAATTGATAACCCGTTCACGTGGAAGATTATGACCCGGGAGCAGATCGTACAATATATCAAGGAAAAGGGAACAAAAGGATTCTATTACGTGGAGTTGTTCCCCAATGACCAGACCACGAAAGATGCTAACCTGTGTGTGATGTTTGATACGAGAGATTCTCTTTTCTATAATAATATGGGATGGATGTTTATCGCTTCGGGTTTTTGTATTATCGGTTTGATGAGTGTGTTTATTATCACTATCGTGATTATCATGCGGCAACAGAAATTGTCCGTGATCAAGAATGATTTTATCAATAACATGACACACGAGTTTAAGACCCCTTTGGCAACGATTTCACTGGCCACGTCAGCCATTGAAAAAGAGAAGGTGTTGAACGATCGAACCCAGATATTGAAGTTTAATTCGATGATCCGTAACGAGAATGAACGGATGAATAAATACGTGGAAAGAATCTTGTTGCAGGCTAAGTTGGACAGGAGAGAAGTACATTTGAAAAAAGTTCCTGTAAACTTGAACGTGCTGGTAGATGAGGCCGTAGAACATTTCAGACTACAAGTCGAAGAGAAGGGAGGAGTAATTCGAGCTGAGCTAGACCCGGAAGGTTATGTAATATCTGCGGACGAGGTACATATGTTGAATGTTGTCTGTAATTTGATTGATAATGCCATCAAATATTCCCATGATTCGTTGAATATATACATATACACGAAACAGGAAGGTAACCGTTTTATTATTGGAGTTCGGGACACAGGAATCGGAATTCCGAAAGAGGCGCAGGACAAGGTGTTCAAACGTTTCTATCGGGTGCCTAGCGGGAACGTGCATAACGTGAAAGGGTTCGGATTGGGGTTGAGCTATGCGAAATCGATCGTGGAATTGCATGGTGGAGAGATCCAGTTAACCTCAAAGAAGAATAAGGGGACTCAAGTAGAGATTATTTTTAAAATGGAGAGTTGAAATAGTAAATATATAAATAAATAGATATGGGACATAAAATACTCTTGGTAGAAGACGATCCTTGCTTCGGGTCGGTTCTGAAATCTTATTTGGAGTTATCCGATTACGATGTGATACACTGCACGAACGGAGTCGATGGCTTTGAAGCATTTCGTAAGGAAAAGTTCGATTTGTGTCTATTGGATGTGATGATGCCCGAGATGGATGGTTTTACTTTAGGAAAGAAAATCCGGGAATTGGATGTTACAGTACCTTTCGTGTACATCACCGCTAAAAGTATGAAGGATGACATGAAATTGGGGTATGAGATTGGGGCAGATGATTATATTGTTAAGCCATTTGATTCTGAGTTGCTGATCTTTAAAATTAAAGCTATTCTCAGCCGTTGCGAGCACGAGGAAACGGAAGTGAAACCTAAATTGATAGAATTGGGAGCTTACCTGTTTAACACGGAGTTGCGTACGATTACAAAAGGTGATGAAGTTATCAAGTTGACCCCGAAAGAGTCTCGTTTGCTGGAATTATTATACTATCATCGGGATGGCCTGTTACAACGGGATAAGGCGTTGAACGAGATCTGGGGAGCCAGCGATTATTTTACGGCCCGTAGTATGGATGTTTACGTGACCAAATTGAGAAAATATTTTAAGGATGATCCAGCAATCAAAATTGAGAATGTACACGGATCAGGTTTCCGTTTAATTCTGGAAGAAAAGTAAGATGATTATAAAAAGAAAAGTTGAGGATCAAATCCTCAACTTTTCTTTTTATCTATTGAATGGTGACACTTCCCGCGTCGCTGTTCGCTGAATATTGTGGAGCATAGACACATTGTAATGTGGCAATACCATCTTGATAAGTTCCTCTTTGGGCGATCCACACCGTGTACTCGAACACGTGCGTGCCTTTAGGAAGAAAATCAAAGAAGAAATTTGTTGCAACATCCGTGGTTTCTTGGTAGTAACCAAGATTATCTTGCCAGCGGTTACCCGAGAGTTGTTCCGTGGGTTCGAAGCATCCGGCTCTCAGATCTTTCAGATGTACGAATTGCATATCTTGATCATTGGTTACTGTGATACGGATGCAAATTCGGTCTCCGACCTGTAAATTCTGTCCTGTCAGTGGTGTCAATGTATTTCCATTATCACCTTCTTTCTGGATGAAGAGATCTTTCTTCACGGAGATTCCACCTGAATGACTGGTAATCTTGTCTAATTTCTCAAAGTATTGTAAATATAAACCTCCCCAACTTGCTTGTTGCCGTTTCTTTGAAAGGGTTACGTTCATCATCTTCGGGGTAATTTTTTTACCCGTGAAAGTCTGCTTGATGTAACCGAGCGTTGTTTCTTCCGGGGAGATGTTCAAGTTCTTGTTTCCGAGTTTGACGCTTAGATCTTCCGGAGAAGCTAATTGATTATTGCCAGTGAGTAACAAGGCATAAACGGCATCTACTGTGGTTGGGGTTGATCCCCAGCTTTGAGTTTGTTTCTGGCGCAGTAACCATTGTTTCATTAATTCCGTGTCCGTGGAATTACCTTCAATTTCCCGGAAGGCGCTCATGACAGCCACGTGGGTTTGAATGGCGGAATTCGTGAACAGGCTAGAACGGTTGTTTGCCCAGTACATTCCCATTTCGGGAGTTATCGTGGAATATTCTTTCAGAGAACGAATGATTTGTTTTGCAATATCCGTTTTCCCGTAACGTTCCATGGCAATGGCGGTCAAGGCCTTTTCGTAAAGGGAAAGTTGTGTCCATGACGTCTCCAGTTGATTGAGATAATACTTGTGAGCTTCCAATGCATTTGTTAATGGAATATCCCGGTATGCGCTACGTGTGTACAGGTACAATATCTGAGAATATCCGGCTGTCTTCACGTGTTTGTATGATTCCTGTATTTGTTTATCCAGAAATTGTAGTGCTTTGATCTGCATCTTTTTCACCTGCTCCGGGTGACTTGTGATATTTAGTGTTACAAGTCTTGCCATGGCTTCAAGCACGTTTTCTGTCATGAATGTGCTGGAAGTAAATCCTTTAAACCAAGACCACCCGCCATCTTCATTTTGTAGTTCGGCAAGTTTGTTGATAGCCTGTTGCGAAATGTAGTTTTGACGGTTGACATCCAAAAGTTCTCCAAGGGAACGCATCTGTTGGGTTTCATTCTGGGCTTCGGTTACCCAAGGTGAAAGTTGCAACAGGATAGATTTCAATTCCTGGTTCTTTTCTAGCGGAGAGGTCAGTGCTGCGTCTGGTTTCTGCATCCATTGCCGGATGGTATTTGTGATTTGCGGGTTTGCGTTAGCAATAGCCGTGGCAAGTGTACTGACATAATAGGATGCCGTGATCTCCGTTACGTTGTCTGTCTGGGGCGTGTTTATTGTCGGTAATGCCAATACCGCGTACCATATCGGATTGGCCGTGAGTTCCAGTGTCAGACGGTACGGGGTAACACCTTTCGGGGCATTCAGCTTGAATGTTTGTTGCCCCTGTTGGTGCGTGAATATAGGTAAAGTCTGGGTAACTAGGGTTGCATCGGGAACCACGGGTAGTACATGCTGTTCTCCATCACTGAATTCCGAAGAAGAAGCAACAATACGGCACCCGAGTAAATCCATGTTTTTCGGGGCGGTGAATTCAAAACTGATGGTTTGATTTTCCTCAGCCTTCACGTTAAATGCAACCTGTTGTTTGCTGACTACGGCGTTCGTAGAGGGAACAAATAACTCAAGGTAAGCTTCTCCTTGTTGCTCTTCCGGTGTGAGATTGTTGATCGTGGTTTGTAACACGACTTTATCACCTGTACGTACAAAGCGTGGTAAGTTCGTGTTGACCATAAATTTCTTGCTTGTAACGACGAATTTTTCAATTTGTCCGAATTGCATGGTCGGTGTGTGTGCCAAGGCCATAAATTTCCATGTAGTGTTTGATTCCGGTACTGTAAATTTGATTACCACGTTACCGGTCGAATCTGTCAGGAGCTGAGGGAAGAAAAAGGCTGTTTCTTGGAAATTTTGTCTGATTTCCGGGGAAGCAAGTTCGCCGGCTACAAAGGCCTCGTCTCCGGATTCTTTAAAAGAAGATAAGCCTCTGATGTAGAATCTCGTGTCGGAATTACTTAAGTTGGAAACTCCTGCTACTTTTCCGAAAGCAACAACCGCTACGTCTTCTGTCGTAGATTCTTCCGCTAAGGCTCCCGGTACTCCATCGTATCCTCTTACCATGATCTGTGCCTCGTTAGAGAATCCAAACTGATTTAGGCCATATAGATTTAATACATCATATTCAAATCTGGGGACATTTGCCCATTTGATGCGTTCGCTTAAATAACCGTTTAGCGGATAGGTAGTATATCTCCATCTGGGGGGCATGCTATAGGTGGAATAGACGGGATTGAAGTTCCAGCGATGTGAATGGATTTTATCCAGCGAGGCATCGTACATACTTGCCATCATTTCAGCTATGACAGCTTTTCCTTGTTCTGTTTTGACCACAAATGACCATTCTTCTTGTTGTCCGGGGGTAAGGTGATCCCGGAATGTTTTCGTGGTAATATCCAGTTGTTTGCTTGTTTCTTTACGAGTTAAAGTAATGTTTTCTAGGAAGAATTTGTTATCCTTTATGTAACTGATAAAGACATCTGCTGTTGGACCGTAAGTTTCCTTGTAAGGAATAGACAGGGTTGTATTGGAATTATTCAGCATGAAGCGTTTGCGTTCCATGAATTTTTGATTGGAATATACTTCATATAATACATATACCTCTTTAGCGGACGAACCTATCAGAATTTTGGCATCTTCGCCGGGGGCACATACCGTTTTCTCTTGCACGCACCAATAGTAAGTCGGATAGGGAGGGCGTTCGTCTTGAGTGGAATACAGATAGACGATTCTTTGGTAAGTAATATCTTTATCGTTTCCTGTTCCCGCAAATTTCAACAAGTATGCACCGGAAGGCAAGGACGACAAGTTCATTTCCAGTTTTTTGTCTTCTCCAGTCGTGAACGTTCCTTCTCGAACTTTTTTGTCAATGGGTGGATTCCCTTCGTCGTATTGCTCTCCTAACTTTTGTAACGGTTTAAGAAAGAATAGTTCGTATGTGATATTTTCTGTCAAAGGATAACCGAGTTGATTTTGGGTTGTAACCAGAATCTTACTTGGAAGATCTTTATTGATTTCAGGGGTTATGAGGGAGTTTAACTGATAACGTTGATTTGTGATGATAATCGGGTATTGTGCTTCCTGAGTTTCCCCGTTGGACGTTGTAATCGTGACGGAAACTGTGTAAGTTTCGAATCCTCTGTATATTGTAGGTGTATTGGGTGATTCTTTCGTTTGGAAAGAAATTTCAAATTCTCCTTTTGCATTCGTTTGTGTTTTTCCTGTTGCAATCGTATTTTCCTGAAGGCTCCAATCAAAAGTACGGGTTTGTACGGTATAGGTAACCTTGCTATTTTCGATGTTGACACCGGAATAAGTTTTGGCAATACCGGAAACGGTAAGCCGGTCCCCTAATTTATAGGCATCCTTTAGCGGGGTAAACGTGATCTCGAATTTCGGACGTTTGTACTCTGCCACGGTGATCATTTGGCTACCTCCATCGGTAGAGATGATAAACATACCATTCAATACTTCTTTGGGCAAGGTGAACTTTCCAGCGAAGGAACCGAACTTGTTTGTCCGGACTTCTTGTTCCGCGATAACCTGTTGATTCACGTCTTGTAAAGTTACCGTGTAGTTTTTCCCGACAATCGCTTTGGATGCGTTTTGGGTGGCTTCCCAACTGATGCCGCTGAAATATACTATTTGTCCGGGGCGGTATATTGCCCTGTCCGTGAAAAGGTTTACCGATGATGATCGCTCATCTGTACGGCCAAAGTATTGGTAGGGAAGGCGATTTATCGTGCCGTGATTATCTTCTCCCAAGGTTACTTGGTAATAATTGTCAGGATTGGATTCATTCAACGTGGCAATCCCGTTTCTGTCGGAAGAAAATTCTCTCGCGAGACTGTACTTTTGTCCGTTTCTCTTGTAGATTTTTACTTTTGCGCCTTCGATGGGTTTCCCGCTGATGAGATCACAAACGAGGACATTATAAGTTGTTTCTCCCGTTTTACGGGCAATGGTAGATAGATGGCTGGAACTGAAATAGGATGAGTCCGCTTTGGAATTATTTGCGTAAGACACGGTTAACTGGTAGCGTCCCGTGTTAGGTACGGGAAGTCGTAGAATCGTGTCCTGAGAATCCAGTCGCTTGGGAAGACGATACGTGTGAGTCGATATTTTTTCCAGTTTCGGAACTCTTTTGTTCAAATTCAAGTATTCCAGAGTGGGTTCCGTGATTTTGTACAGTGAGATTGAAATCTCTGATAAGTTTTTGAAGGATAGGTTCACCTCTTGTTTGTGTCCCGGGTACACGTTGGGATTTATAGAATAAGATAGGGTAGTTTGGGTGATTTCCTTGGCTAATTGTTTTAAAATGTCTATCCGGAAATACTTGGGAAACTGACGAATACCGCTATTACATATATCTAAGGCTTTTTGAGTATCTCTATTACTTGAAATATAATTTCCTTGGTAATAATATTGGGCAAGTTTGTAAAGAATTTCAACTTTGTAAGGGTTCTTGCTATATTGTTGTGATAATTGTTCTAAAGCCTGAATGTATAAGGAATCGTTCAGACTTAAACCGATGATATTGTTTGCGTACTCCAAACGGTCCAGATCGGAAATAAGAATGGCATCCGTGCGTTGAGCCGCAATTTCAGATTGTAATAACGATTGATAAAGTTTGAGCGTGTTTGAATAAGCATCCATCTTTTTTACCTCGATGGGCATTTGGACAAATTCCTTTACCGGGGCGAACAGTAGTTGCTTGTTCGTGAGCAGTTCCTGTCTATCGTAACGAGAAATAGTGTTTAGAATGTCAATACTGCGATACACGAGAAAATCGTACATCGTTGGGCGAAGTGCCGGAGAGTTTTTCCCGAGTATAAGAATTTCTTTATAGGTAAGACAATTTACCTCGGAGAGTTGGGCTTGGGCTTTTACCGCGTCCAGTGCATGTTGGAATATTTTTTCTCTATATATGTTACCTGTCCATTCTGCCATATTGCGAGGTATGTAACCCGTGATTGGTGTCCTGCGATTGATCTTGCCTCGCTGGGTATCGAAGTACATTTGATAAAGTTCTGCCAATAACGAGTGGAGAATGCTTTTTTCAACAATATTTTGGTCTGTTTCAATGTATTCTTCCAAGTTTTGCAACATGGGAGGAATACTGTCCATGTCAATCAAAGATTGGTATTTGATCTGGCGGATTAATGATTGAATCAGTAGCGGAGAGTTTTTTTCTTTTATTGCTTTCTGATAATCCTTTTGTGCCTCGATTAAGGCTGTTTTCGGTGCTGCCTCGTTCTCTTTGTCGGAAACATCTCGTTGTCCGAAAGCGACGAGTGCGCCGAATAATAATACCGTGATAATAAGTAATCTTTTCATCATATCGTGATCTGTTTAATTATACTTTTCCTTTCTATGTTTATTCGCAATTCCCGGAGGAAATGTTATTACATAGATGCGGGGAGAACAGAAATTCCATAAATGTACGAATAAAAAATGTATGATGAATTTTAAAATAAACAAAAAAGAGAGGGAGACCCCTCTCTAATTTTAGATTTTTAGATTTAAGATTTTAAATCACCTAATTTTTAAATCCTTCAAATTCTCCTTGTTTCAAGAATTCAACGGCGGCTTCGATGTCTTGGTACATTACCCGGTCTTGGCTATTGAACGGTACGATGGTACGGAATTCTGCCAAGAAGTTTTCCAGATATTCTGATGTTTTCGTCGGACGTTGCATATCGATGGCTTGTGCGGCGTTCATCAATTCGATAGCTAACACGCGTTCCACGTTCTCGATTACTTTCACGGTCTTGGTTGCGGCGTTACCACCCATGCTGACATGATCTTCCTGCTCGTTGGAGGACGGGATGGAGTCCACGGAACACGGGGAACACAATTGTTTGTTCTTGCTGACGATAGCGGCAGCGGCGTATTGCGGGATCATGAAACCGGAATTCAAGCCGGAATTGGCAACGAGGAATTCAGGCGTTTTACGATCTCCGGCAATCAAACGGTATACCCGTCTTTCTGAGATACTACCCAATTCGGCAATAGCGATGCTCAAGAAATCTAATACCAGTGCTAGCGGTTCACCGTGGAAATTACCCCCGGAAATGATCAAGTCATCCTCCATGAAAATCGTCGGGTTATCGGTTACCGAGTTGATTTCCCGTTCAACGACAGAGGCCACGTAAGCCACGGTGTCTTTCACTGCCCCGTGTACTTGCGGCATACAGCGGAAAGAGTACGGGTCTTGCACGTGAGTTTTTTCCATTTTCTGGAATTCTGAACCTTCCAGTAAGGTGCGGATATTGCGGGCCGTTTCAATTTGTCCCGGGTGAGGACGGGCCTCGTGGATTTGCGGCAAGAACGGGTCGATACGTCCGTCGTATGCTTCCAGTGATAACGCCCCGATAATGTCAGCGTATTTTACCACTTTGAAGGCATTCAATAAAGCGTAAACAGCATGAGAACTCATGAATTGAGTACCGTTCAACAAGGCCAATCCTTCTTTGGCTCCCAGTTGGATGGGTTCCCAGCCAAATTTGGCATTAATTTCTTTTGCTGGATAGATTTTTCCCTTGTAGAATACTTCACCCTCTCCGATCAACGGCAAGAACAAGTTTGCCAGTGGGGCCAAGTCCCCGGATGCACCCAAAGAACCCAACTCTTTCACCACGGGAAGAACGTCATGGTTGAACATATCGATAATACGTTCTACTGTCACTTGTTGTACCCCGGATTTTCCTAAAGAGAGAGCATGAGCCTTCAACAACAGCATCAAACGGATAATATCTTTATGCACGGGTTCTCCCAAGCTGCAAGCGTGAGACATTACCAAATTAGCCTGTAATTGGCTTAAGTCTTCTTGCGAGATAGAAATTTTGCATAGAGAGCCGAACCCGGTCGTGATCCCGTACAACGGTTTGTCTGAAGTTGCGATCTTGTGATCCAAGTAAGCCTTGCAATCATTGATCAGTTTTTTGCTTTCGTCTGATAAAGCTAACTTATACTTTTTAGTTAAGATTTTTTCGATTTGCTCGAAAGTTAATTTCTCTGGGGTTATATAATGAGTCATAATTAATTGAAAATTGAAAATTAGAAATTGAAAATTACGCACACACATAATAAGTTACAGGTTGAATCTTCGATTCTTCAGGTTGCAAGTGATTTAAACTTGTAACTTGTGAACTTGTAACTTGCAACCGTTAGATGCCCGATCACGGGAATCTGACATCAAATCCGTGGCTTTTCAGCGGACGTTGTTCTTTGCGATAGAGTTGCATATTTTAATTCTCGCTTTTAAGTTTGTCAACCAAGCTGGAAACGGCTACACTTTCTTGTTCTCCGGTGAGCATATTTTTCAGCGTGACCACGTTATTGTTTATTTCGTTTTCACCGACTAAGGCCACGTAGGGAATACTCTTTTTGTCGGCGTAAGTCATTTGCTTCTTCATCTTGGCGGCTTCGGGGTATATCTCGGAGTTGATTCCCGCGGCCCGTAGGGTTTTCAAGACGGGAAGACAGAAAGTCTCTTCTTTTTCCCCGAAGTTCACGAAAAGTACACGGGTAGTTGCCGTAGAATCCTTGGGGAAGATGTCCAGTTGGTTCATCACGTCGAAGATGCGGTCGGCCCCGAAGGATATGCCGACACCCGACATATTTTTCATCCCGAAGATTCCAGTCAAGTCGTCATAACGTCCCCCCCCGGTGATACTCCCGATCTCCACGTCCTTGGCTTTTACCTCAAAAATGGCTCCGGTGTAGTAGCTCAAACCTCGGGCAAGTGTTAGGTCCAGTTTTACTTCCGTTTGGATGTCCAGTTGATTCAGGTAACGGAACACGGTGGAGAGTTCTGCAACTCCTTTTAATCCGGTTTCGCTGCCTTTCAGGACTTCCTGCAAGCGGGTCAATTTCTCCTCGTTGGAACCTTCCAAGCGTAGAATCGGCTGTAATTTCTCGATGGCCTCTTCTGACACTCCTTTTTCACGGAGTTCGGCGTTCACGTTCTCGGCTCCGATCTTGTCCATCTTGTCAATGGCAACGGTGATGTCAACCAGCTTGTCGGGATGCCCGATCGTCTCGGCAATTCCGGCCAGCACTTTCCGGTTGTTGATCAATAAGCGTACGTTTATTTTCAGCCGTTTGTACACCTCGTCCACGATTTGAACCAATTCCACCTCGTTCAGTAAGGAATCGCTTCCCACGACATCCACGTCACACTGGTAGAACTCGCGATAGCGTCCCTTTTGCGGACGGTCGGCCCGCCACACGGGTTGAATCTGGTAGCGCTTGAACGGGAATGATATTTCATTTTGGTGTTGTACCACGAATCGGGCGAAAGGTACGGTCAGGTCATAACGCAATCCCTTCTCGCAAATCTTGTTGGTCAACCGGGGGATATTACGTTCCTCCACTTCGCTATTGGTGACAGGTGCCAAGAAATCCCCGGAGTTCAGTATTTTGAAAAGTAATTTATCCCCTTCCTCGCCGTATTTCCCCATAAGGGTCGAAAGATTTTCCATTGCCGGAGTTTCCAGCGGCAAGTAACCATAGAGTTTGAATACGGATTTGATCGTGTCGAATATATAATTCCTTTTCACCATAACTTCCGGTGAATAGTCTCTTGTTCCTTTCGGGATAGATGGAGTCTGTGCCATGTCTTCTTTTTTAGCTTTTATCTTAATAATGATGCAAATATAAACGATTCTGATTTCTTTTGAAACTCTTCGGTGGAATAAATATTGATGGCCGATGGGGTGTTGTTGTATTTTCAAGGTAAAACCATTGAAGTGTTTGGGAGATATATCTGTAATAATCTCCTCTAGGCCTTGTTTCAGGTTTTTCTCCCTCTTCATCGTGTATGGTAAAAGGGCGATGAAAGGGTGATGAAAGGGCGTGAGATGGGACATGGGAGATTATTGCTTTGTGAAAGGGCTGGTATTACGATGGCTTTAAACTATGTTTGCCCGAAATTCCATAGAGACTTTGCTATAAGTTCATTTAGACCACGAAGCATTCATCCTGCATTCATCTAGCATTCACCTTCGATAAAATTGATTTTTGATACGATTATATTTGAAACAAGGGTGTGTCGTGTACTATATTTGTTATATGGTAAAATAGGTTCGGATGTAGTGGGAAGGGGGAGAAGGGATAGTTGAAAGCGGGAGAAGGGGGAAGCGATTATATACGAATTTTCGTATTTTCCTGTCATGGGAGCGTGAAATATAAAGAGAATCATTATTTTTGCTATCAATAAGAATATGTGGTTTATGCAGGATGAGTTAGTTTTGTTCCGGAAAATGCAGGAAGGAGATTGGAGTGCGTTCAATTCTTTTTTCGAGTCTTACTCGGAACAACTGTATCTTTACGCTTTGGGTTTTGTCGGGGACCGGGCAGAGGCGGAGGACATCGTGCAGGACACGTTTATTTACCTGTGGGTGAATCGGGCGAAAATTTCCCATTCTGGTTCTCTTTATGCTTATTTAAGTCGTTCCGTCAAAAACTCTTGTATCGATCGTAAGCTTCACGCGGAGGTGGAGCGACGCTACCAGCGAGAAATGATGGCGTCCGGAGAAGAATCGAGTGAGGATTCCGAGAATTTCGAAGAGTTGTACGAGCGGCTGCAAATCGTGATGGACAGTTTGCCGCCCAAGTGCAAGGAGATTTTTATTTTGGGATGTATCGAGGGATTGAGTTACAAGGACGTGTCCGAACAATTGGGCGTGTCCGTGAATACGGTGAAGACACAGGTCAAGGTGGCTTACAAGAAAATTAAGTCCGAGTTTGGCGATCGGGATAAAAATTTCATGTTAATTCTGTGTAATTCTTTTTTCAAGGAAGAGGCGGGGCAATAGGTCTTGATCATTCTTCAGGAAAAGAACAGGTCACTGATCCTTTTCCGGGGATGGTGCCTTGTCGTCTTTTTCCTTTCCAAGTTTCATGCCTCTTTGGCTTAGGGGTTGTGCCCAGAAGTCGATAAAATCCCATTGCCAAGCTGAATCGGCAAGGTTGGTTTCAAATAAGTTTTCGTCGTCCATAGTGTTTTTAGATGATAAATTCTTTCCGGTAAAAATAGGTTAAAGAAGAAAACCGGGATGTGCAAAGTATATAAATCGACCGTTCAAATCGTTCGAAAGTGAAAAAAGATAACATGACAAATCGTTCGAAGCGGGCTTGCAATGCGTGAATCTTGAACGAAATGCACGAATGATGATAATTAAAGTATCTGTTGTACAGGGTGCTACTGCACGTTTTTTGATATATTTGTGTGATATGAGTATGCAAACATGGATATCGATTCTCACGAACCTGTTTCCGGTAATCTCGGCCCTGACCTGTTGCTTGTTAATGCTCCTTACTTATAAGGATAGCGTGCAGGAGGAAGAGCGTTACTTGAAACGGGGGCTATTCTTTTTCTATTTCTCGGTTGCTTTCGGGTGGGCCTGTGTGATTGTCTATACGTGGTCGCCTCGTCTTTTCGTTTATTTGAATAGCTTGTGTTATTGTTCGTTTATCATGATGTCCGTGACCTTCTATCATGTTGTTTTCTGGTTGACACGGGTGGATTCTTCCGAGCGTTTTTCCACGTGGCATTACGGGTTGCCCGTGCTGATCCCGGCGGTTCTTCTCGTGTGGAGCCTTTTCGTGCCTTTGGACGTGCAGGTGGCGATTGTGGCCGTGGATAGTCCGCTGGAAGATGTTTATTTTTATTTTACTCGTTTTTTCACGTCCCAGTTGATGGTGGCGTTCCTGTTTTGTCTTTGTTATACTTTGCTGGGGCTGAAACGTTTGTTCCGCTACTGGCATCTTACGCGGGAGCGGTCGGGCGACATGGGAGAGCCTCCCTTGCGTTGGTTAGGGAGCGTGTTGCTTTTGTTTCTCGTTTCTTTGTGTATGCCACTATTGGAGCCTCTTTTTGCCGAAAGTTATTGGGTCGATTTTCTCCCGATCGGTATTTTGTTGTTGCAGTTCTCGATTATATCTTATAATGTTATCGTGGGGAATTACGTCTTGTGTCCTTGCGAGAGGGGGGCGTCCGGTGATCGTTTGGTTATCAAGAAACCACCGCTTTTGAATAAGGAAAGGTTCGAGAAATATATGCGAGAGGAAAAGCCTTACTTGAACCCGGAATTGAAGATAACGGACCTGACCGGGGGATTACAGACCAATCGCACGTATCTTTCCACGTTTATTAACCGCACGTACGGGATGAATTTTAATGCTTATATTAATGATTGCCGTCTTCGAGAGATGGAGTCTTTGTTGGCCGATTCGACTTACGCGGGAGAGTGCATGACGGAGTTGGCGATTCGTGCTGGTTTTGGTTGCTATCATAGCTATCGACGGGCAAAAAAGAGAAATATTACAAATTTCTAAAAAAAATCACGATTTCTTTTCACCCTAATTGATCTACTTCTCGCTTTACGTGTAGAAAGTCGGATGGGAAGGCTTTACGTTAAAAAAACGAGATAGTATGAGTACAAAAGACGAGAAAGATTGGTTACGGGCGATATTGGAGGGCAAGGTCAAGCCGGGGGATGCCGAGTGGGAGAGGATATGGAAGGAGGAGGATTTTACCGGGGTGAGGCGTGTGCTGAAAGAGGTCGGGATGCGGAAAAAAGACGAGCTGGTGGCAGACCGAGAGAAGATGTGGCGGGTCGTTAAGCAATACCGGGGAGAGGGGAAGAACCGGAGGCGTGTGTCTGCATGGCGTTGGGTGTCTGCCGCGATGTTGCCTTTGTTATTGGGCGGAATTTTATGGATAAGCTCACGGGAGAAAAAGGATGTTCTTGTGGCGGGAGTGGTCCCGGAGATAGAAGCCGGAACACCTCGTGCCGTGTTGCTTATGGAACAAGGGGAAAGGATCGATTTGTCCTTGCTTGCCGGTGACACTATCCTGAATAAAGGTGATGTTCGCATCCGGCTCGATTCTTCTAAAAGCGTGACGTATGAACGGGTGACCGGGACACCCACTAAGATCGAGTACAACACGATCATTGTCCCCCGGAAAGGGGAGTATCAATTGATTCTGGCTGATGGTTCGAAAGTGTACTTGAATTCGGAATCGAGACTTCGTTTCCCGACTCGTTTCGAGGGAAAGGAGCGGCGGGTGTATCTGGAAGGGGAAGGGTATTTCGAGGTGGCGAAGGATACTGCGAAACCTTTTATTGTGGAAGCGAAAGAGGTGGACGTGCGGGTGCTGGGAACCAGTTTTAACGTGAGTGCTTATGTTGCGGAACAGGCTATCCGGACAACGCTCGTGAGTGGTAAGGTGCGAGTGGGTGATCGGTTGACCGGGAAAGGAGAGGTTATTTTACCGGGGCAACAAGCGGAATGGAAAGACGGAACTTTTACGACAAAAGAGGTCGATACGTCCATTTATACCGCTTGGATCGACGGGAAGTTCTATTTCGAGGGAGCCACGTTGGAGGAGATCACGGTGCAACTGGAACGTTGGTATGACATTGATTTCTTCTTTACTTCTGAAAAAGTGAAACATTTTGCTTTTGCCGGGGTGATTAACAAGGAATACACGGCGAATCAGATATTTGCAATTATAGAGAAAACAACTAGAGTCCGTTTTAACGTGAATGGTCGCATTGTGACTGTAAATGAAGTAAATAAAAATAGATAGACAAAAATAAAAAAGCAAACCGGGATTTGCAGCAACAACTCCCGGTATGATAAACGTCCGACAGGAACTCGCGATCCCTGAAGGATAATTGTTTAACTCTTATTACAAAAGTATGAAAAAAAAACGAACGGGCACGTGGATTCCGTTGAAAAAATCACGTGCGAAAATTTTAATGATTATGAAACTAACTTTTTTGTTAATATGTGGTTTTGTTCTTTCTCTCTCTGCATCTGTGAAAGCGCAGGATCAGATGGTAACGTTGAAAGTGGAAGATATGCCTTTCTTGAAAGTGATTTCGGAATTAAAACGACAAACACAACTGGATTTTTTTTATAGTTTTGACGAGGTGGACATCCAAAAAACGGTGACACTGAATGTGAAGAACGTAAAAATAGGTCAAGTATTGCGTGATATTTTCGGGAAAGGATTCACGTGGGAATACGTGGATAACGTGGTTGTAATAAAGCCAGTGCAAATTGTTACGAGGGATTCCGTGAATAAATTGATAGAAGTTTCCGGTAGAGTGGTTGATGAGAGAGGAAATTCTATTCCAGGTGCTACCGTGTTGATCCAAGGAAGTACACAAGGGGTGGCAACCGACATAGAGGGACGCTATAAGATACGGGCTAAAGCGACAGATGCATTACGAGTATCATTTATCGGTTACAAAACAGAAGTTGTTGCGATTAAAGGTAAAACAAAGTTGAATATCACGTTGAATCCCACTGCCGAGAATATTGATGAGGTGACCGTGGTCGCTTTCGGTGAACAGAAGAAAGAGAGCGTGGTATCTGCCATTACCACGGTTCGTCCGATGGATTTGAAATCGTCCAGTAGTGATTTGACGTCTAGTTTTGTTGGGAAAATAGCCGGTATTATAGGCTGGCAAACGGGAGGGGCTCCCGGAGCTTTAACCGAAGAGGAGATGAACACGAAGTTTTATGTTCGAGGTATCAGTTCTTCCAGTGGTGTTTCTGAACCTTTGGTCTTGATTGATGGCGTGGAATCTTCCCGTTTGGATTTAGCACGTATGGCCCCGGAGGATATCGAGAGTTTTTCCGTCTTGAAGGATGCTTCTGCAACCGCAATGTACGGTGCACGTGGGGCAAATGGCGTTATTTTAGTTACGACGAAGAAAGGTGAAGAAGGAAGCGTTTACACTTCAGTGCGTTACGAGATGGTGGCTTCCATGCCGACGGATAACATTGAGGTTGTGGATCCCCAGACGTATATGCGTATGTACAATGAGGCATTACTAACGCGGAATCCATTGGCAAGTCCGGCTTATTCTTTGACAAAGATAGAGCGTACGGGAGATCCTCGTTTCCCATCGTGGGTGTATCCGGCGAATGATTGGTACGACATTCTGTTTAAGGATTATTCTATTAATCATCGTGTGGGATTAAATGTGCGGGGAGGTGGAAGTGTGATGCAATATTACGCGTCTGTGAATTACGTGAATGATCAGGGAATGTTGAAGACTGATCGGTTAAATCAGTTTGACGTGAATATAAAAAACTCCACGCTTTCTTCCCGTGTTAATTTGAATATTAATTTGAATGCCGGTATCCGTTTGTTGCTGAACACTTCTTTTTCTATTGATAAATATCACGGCCCTATGGCAGAAGTGCAACAGGCATACGCTATGGCGTTTAACGCTTCTCCTGTGAATTTTGCTCCCATTTATCCGGGGACAAGGAATACGGTTGGCCTCATTTACGGTTTGGGAATATTCCTGGCGGGAATGCTGTCAACCCTTATGCCACGATACAGCAAGGGTACAAAAGTCGTGGACGCTATTCGGTTACTTCTCGTGCAGAATACATTCATAATCTATCTTCATTGTTAAAAGGATTGGAACTTCGGGCTAGCGTGTCGCTTTCGAAATCAGGGTACGACGAGACAACTTACTCGACAGAACCGTTTTTCTATTATATGGATCCGGAAAACGGTGGTTATGACTTCGAAACAGGCGAACATACTTTGACGAACGTGAATTCTAAAGCGGGAAGACGGACTTTGGAAATTCCAATGGGAGGAAGTTCCTCGTCGACAAACACGCAGTGGGTGTACGAGGGGCGTTTGCTTCACACGGCAGCGTGGGGAAATCATCAAACTTCGTTGACAGGCGTGTTTCAAGCTCAACAATCTTTCGGTGCACCGAATTCTAAACTTTTTGAAAGTATCGAGCATCGGAATTTGAGTTTCTCTATGCGTGGGACGTATGGATTTATGGATCGTTATTTTGTGGAGGCCAGTTTTGGATATAATGGCTCGGAACGTTTCACGAAAAACAATCGGATGGGATTTTTCCCGGCGGCAGGAGCGGCTTGGGTGGTTTCAAAAGAAAATTTTATGCAGGGGGTCAGCAACTGGATTTCTTTCCTGAAAGTGAGAGGCTCTTGGGGGAAAGTGGGGAATGACGGTATCATAAAAAGTCCTCGTTTCGTGTATATGCCGGAAATTGGTACTACTAGCGTAGCGGCAGGAATGCACCCGGAAGCAGGAAATGAAGATAATTTCGGGCGTAAACAGATCAAAAATTACGGTGACCCTGATGTCAAATGGGAGATTTCTGAGCAAATTAACCTCGGTTTGGAAACTCGTTTCTTTAAGGATGTTTTAGAACTTAATGTTGATATTTATCAGGAAATACGCCATAACATTATTGAGCAGCGTACGGTGATTCCCGCCATTGTGGGTATAGAGATTGCCCCGCTTGACAATATGGGTAAGGTGCGTGCTCGTGGATTTGACATTGCCGCGAAAGTACAACATGCTTTTTCTTCCGATTTCTGGATTATACTGAACGGGACCTTTACTTATAACAAAGCTGTTTATAAAGAACTTGAGGAATCAACGGATAAGCCTCGCTATCAGTGGAGGAAAGGATACGAGCTTTCGCAACAGGTGGGATACATCGCTGAAGGATTATTCAATGATCAGGCCGAGATAGACAACGCTCCGGCCCAACCGGCGGCAATGCCGGGAGATATCCGTTACCGAGACATCAATGGGGATGGGGTGATTAATGCTGAGGATGCTGTGCATATCGGATTCCCCGAAACTCCGCGGATGGTGTACGGCTTTAGTGGGTTCATCAATTATAAGAATTGGGAATTTAACTTCTCGTTCCAGGGATCTGGAAATCGCGGTTTTTTCATGAATCCGGCGGCATTGTCCCCGTTTGTCGATGACCACGCCATGCTGAAAGCTATTTACGACAGTCACTGGACAGAAGAGAACATGAGCGATCGGCCTTTTTGGCCTCGTTTATCGACCCAGAGTATTACCGTTAATAACCCGCAAGAGGATTGGAATAACGTGAACAATGCGGAGGAACGCCGTTCAACCTATTTCATGCGTGAATGTCGTTTCTTGCGCTGCACGTCGTTGGAACTGGCTTACAATCTGCCCCGTTCGTTGAGGAATAAACTTCGTATGCAGAGCGTGAAGTTCTTTGCCCGGGCAAATAATCCTTTCATGTTCTCCGATTTCAAGTTGTGGGACGTGGAATTGGGACAAAACGGATTTAATTATCCGATACAGAAAACTTACGCCGTGGGCGTGAATATTAGTTTCTAAATTTAAATGAACAATAATATGAAACGTAGATTATTTTTATTATTGATACCGTTTTTCTTGTTCTCGGCTTGTGATAGTTGGTTGGATATCGTGCCGGAAGAGGACATCGCTACGATTGATACGGATTTCGAAACTCGTGATGGAGCAAATGCTTGGTTAGAGAGTTGTTATGCATTTTTGATGCGTTCTATTTCCACGATAGAAAATGCTTGGCTTTTCGGAACGGACGAAGTGATGGCGTGTGATTATGTGCTTAATCGTTGGGAGGGTTTCTTCCCCAGTTTTAGTATCACGTCCGGCTTGCAAAATTCATTGGATCCGTATGATGATGTTTGGTCGCATAAAGAGGTGATGTCGGGAAGTGTCGGTCGAACAGATTTTTACACGGCGATCAGTTTGTGTAACATTTTTATAAACAAAATCGATCAGGTGTATAACATGGAAAATCGGGAAAAGAGCGAATGGAAGGCAGAGGTAAAGGCACTGAAGGCGTATTATTATTTCGAATTGGTGCGTCATTACGGGCCTATTGTTTTACTTCCGGAAAACATCGATCCAAATCTTTCGATTAAGGAAATGAAATTGCCTCGTAATCACGTGGATAGTTGTTTCCTTGCGATAGTACGTTTGTGTGACGAGGCAGCCGAAGTTTTACCTCATTTTAATGAAAAAGCGACCAATCGACGTACTTATTTTAGCAAAGAGGCTGCTTTGGCACTTAAGGCGAGGGCTTTGCTTTATCAGGCTTCAGATCTTTTTAATGGGAATCAGGATTATGTCAATTTCACGAATAAAAACGGGGAGTTGCTGTTTAGCGCGACGAAAGATAAGAATAAATGGTTGCTTGCAGCCGAGGCTGCTGAAGCCGCGATTGAAGCTTGTAGGGAAGGCGGGAAAAAATTGGTGGATAATCAGAGTGGAATGACGGATTTACAGACACACATGCTTAATATAGAGGCTTCAACTCAGACATATAATTATGATAGCGATGAAGTATTATTTTTGGTAAAGAGAAGAACTGCTAAAGAGGAGGGTTTTTGGACATATACATTGCCTAATCTGAATTCGGATAAAAACAAATTATTACAGGGAACGACCATTAGCCCAAGCATGAAGATGGTGGAGATGTTTTACACGGATAACGGTTTACCAATTGATCAGGATCCGAGTTATGCCGGGGGAAGCATATACAATTTAACGAGGGAAAAAGATCCGAAATATACTGACGTGGTAGCGTTGGACGAGGATATTCCGGTGTTACACACCCGTCGTGAACCACGTTTCTATGCGGATATTGCTGCAGATCGTTGTTATTGGCGTTTGGGAAGGAGTTTGAACGATCTTTATAAAGTGGAAGCTTATCAAGGAGAGAATTTTGGATTGAAAGCAAGAAGGCTCACCTCGACCGTTCCTGAAAACCTGACCGGTTATTGGATGAAAAAGTGGAGTTGTTCGAAAGTGGATATTACTAATTATGAGACCGGTGAAAAAGCCATGGGGGTTGCTCCCTACCCGGTGATTCGTGTGGCTGAATTGTATCTGATTGCCGCGGAAGCTTGGAACGAGTATGAGGGACCCGGCGAGAATGTGTACCGTAATATTAACGTGATTCGTAAACGGGCCGGAATTCCTGACGTGGAAGATTCTTGGGCTATGGCAAGAGATAAAAGCAAGGTGTCAAACCAAGATGGTATGCGCGAGATTATTCACCGGGAATGGAACATCGAGTTCGCTTTCGAGGGCATGCGCTTTTGGAACTTGCGTCGCTGGAAGACGGCTCATTCGGAATTGAACGAGAAAGTGTACGGTTGGGTAGTCACTGGTAATAATACCCAAAGTTTTTATAACAATGGTAACGGGCCCGTGGTTGTGGATGCGGATCGGTCATTCGTGGCTCCGAGAGATTATTTGTGGCCTATTCGGAGTGAGGAAATCATGATTTCGGGTTGTAAACAAAATCCGGGGTGGTAAATAGGAAGTTTGGAATTTTAAATTTAAAATTATGATGCGAAAAATATTATTCTTATTATTGATACTTTCCGGTTTTGTGGCCTGCAAGGACGATGACGAGATTGGTTTTGATGTTCCTGTCGAATTCCGAAAACCTTTGGAATTTAGATCTATACCGGGAGGGGCGGTGATGAAGTACTATTTACCGGATAACGATGATGTTTTCGGTGTGCGAGTACGCTACATGAACGCATGGGGAGAGACGTTGATAAAACATGGGACGTATCTTGTTGATACGGTATTGTTAAGCGGTTTCACGGAAGCATGTAAGGGGGCCACTGCTCAAGTGTCATTTTTCAATCGCAACATGGAAGAAACAGAGCCAATAGAGGTAACCTTCAATACAGAAAAGTCTGCTACTGTGGCAGTTTTTGATAGTTTGAAAGTAAATTCCTTTTGGGGAGGTTTCAACGTGACGTATTCCTCTCCGGAGATTGTGAGTGGTATGATTCACATATTTTATATTGGGACGAATCCGCTGACGCACGAACCGGATTCAATTCTCATGTCCAGTATGCCCATCATGGAAGGCGGGGACACGCTTAATTTTACATTGAAACAGGCTTTAGATTCGGTAGATGTGATTGTTCGAACGGATGACTATAGCGGTAAGCGTGTGAAACAACGGGTGGTAACCGGATTGCCATGTTTGACGATGGACACCTTGACACCCGGTGATTTTAAATTCAAATTTATGGGTGATATCGTGGAAAATGAAACCTATGAAATCGGGTTGAAGTACCTTTTGGACGGAGATTTTAAAGGTACGAGACATCATAAACAATTATTGTCAGGCGACCGGTATAAATATGCAACATTTGTAGCTGGACCTTATGCTTTTAATAAGCGATTTATCATTGATTTGGGCAAGAAAATGGTGCCGGCTGCCGTGCGACTTTATGCTTTTTTGAATTATCGAACTAGTTATCCGTCGAATGACGACAAGCATCCTTTTGCGAGTACTATATGGAGTGGATACTATATTTCCCGGCTTCCGAGCAAAATAAAGCTTTACGGGACGAATGAAAATCCGGAAACGGTGGACATTCGTTCTTGTACACGCTTGTTTGAATTGAATGATAATCCTTCCTTCTATCAGGGGTTCAGGTATTCTTGGGCGCATGAGTCTGATCAATATACTTTTGCCACGAATGATTATTCGAAAGCAACGCCTGAAGAAGTGGAGAAAGCGGAGCCTGTTTTATTGAATATGGAATGTAATTACTCGGGAGAGTCTTTCCAATACTTGTTTTTTGTCATCGAGGACACCTACGATAGTGCCCGTTGGAATGGTTTCGAGGAAAATCCGACAGAATATGTTACGTTTAATGAATTGGAAGTGTGTGTGAAAGCAGAGTAAATTAAGAAACGGAGAAATTATGAGAAATAAATTATATTACATACTGTGGCTTTTAGCAGTGCTTTTTATGGCAAGTTGCGAGGATTTGGAAGACACGTACGATGAATTTGCCGGGGATGGCAAGATTCGTTACGTGGGTAAATGTTCAGATATGGAAGTGGCCCCGGGTTGGGAACGATTGAGAGTGACATGGCGGGACAACTTGGATGCGACAGTCAAGCGGGTAAAGATCACGTGGCAATCTGAAAAAGACACCAAACCGTTCGTGCGTTACATTGACAGGAAGGACGGCGAGGTGAACACGGGAACGATGGATACCGTTTACTTGGAAGGATTGCAAGATGCCGTTTACTCGGTACGGGTAAGTAACCTTTCAGCGGACAGTACAGAATCAATTGTGGTGGAAAAGTATGGACGACCTTACACGAAAGCGCACGAGGATTTGCGCACATTCACGCAAGGAATTGTTAATTTTTATCCGATGAAGGATCGGTTGGCTGTCATTCTGGACGAGGATAATGATAATTTGAAAGAATTGATTCTTCATTATTGGGGAACTGATGAGCAGCAACACGAGTGGAATATCAAAGAACACATGTCTGCTGAGATTAAAGCTCCGTATGGAACTTACGGGCGAGATTACATGTTCCTTATTCCGGATGTTGACGGTTTGGGAATTGATTTTTCGAAACCACTCACGGTGACCCGGAAAGGACGTCTTACGAGTTGTATCGATGAAATCGAGTTCGATGAGATGCCTTTGGCTCTCGGAGAACGGGTGTGGTCTCCCGGATTCTCCTCGTGGATGCGTAACACGTATGGGCCGGCATGGGAAAGTGAGGTAGATAGGATTACAACCGTGAAATTGGATTATGATATAACATCATTTCAGGATTTACTTTATTTCACTCGTTTGGAAAAAGTTATTCTTGGGGAGAATCGCTATATGCTACCCGGGCATACGACAGAAAATCGTAGTACGACAGATGAGTACAAAGGCTGGGTGACACTCCAGTTTTTGAGGGATGTTTATGGCGTGGAGGCCATACGTTATAACGGGTTGGCTGATCCTATGGGAGCTTATTACGGACATTATTTCTTCAACACGGTCAATGTTTCGGGTTCGGATTTGTCGTACGAATGGGTATTGCAAGATGCTGGAAAGATTGATGGCAGTTGGATGACGGGAACTCCACCCTTGTTGACGGAAAAAGGAGAAGGTGAAAATTTGCAATATATGAAGGAGGTCGTACCGTTGAACATGGATGAATGGAAGGTGACGTGTTCGGATACGACTTACAACGGGAACAAGAAGAATGGAGCTGGTTTGTTACTTGATGATGATCCGATGACTTGTTTTGAACCGGGTTTGACTCTTGGAGCAAAGGTGTTCGAGGTCAAATTTGATATGCAGGAATTGAAGGTATTGCAAGGATTCAAGGTGGTACAACCCGATCCAAGTACAATGTCTTCTAGTCAGGATATTGAAGAGGAACTCTCGTGGTTGCTTTCTTCCATAAAGATCGAACTAAGCGAGGATGGTTACATTTGGAAAAATGCGACATACGAGGATGGGGCCGTTACTATTGGTAATTCGTTTGGAGAGACAACGATGATCGTTATTCCTGAGGAGTTGCGGAGACCCGTGCGCTACGTTCGCTTGACAATGTCAAACCGTCATACGAAAGAGGTTGATAATGGAACGGCTTTGTTCAGTTTGCGGTTGGGAGATTTTGTTCCGTTCTCGGAATATAAATAATATAGTGTGCGTGCTTCATACTGCGGGCAGGAAGGAGTGTTTTCCTGCCCTGCCTGTGGTATTTTTAGTAACTAAGATTTTAATTAATATGTCTTTCCATAACAGAATTGTTGAGAGAAAACGAATAAATAAAGAGGATGAAAAAATGGATATTATTACTATTGGCGGCGGTGGATATATCTGTCGCTTATGCACAAGAGGAATTTCGGATTACGGGCAAAGCGAATGGGTTGACGGATGGTACATTGTTATTGTTAATAGATGAGGGGGGACAGGACACATTAGCAACTACTTTAATAAAAAATGGAGTATTCATGTTCACGGGTAAAGTGGATAGTCCTTCTGCAGCCTACATTATGATATCAAATGGGAAAGAAATGATTCCCTTGATTTTGGAAAACGTGCCTTTCACGATCAATTTAAGTAAGCAAGGTGCGTTGATTCAAGGAGGAGAACAGCAGGAAATTTTTGGACAATTTAACCGAATCAGTAATCGACTTTTACGGGAGCAAGGACGAATACAACAGGTATATACTCGAGCAGAACAGGCAAGAGATAAAGTGGGTGTGAAGGCAGCCATGAAACAATTTGAGGAGGCGATTGCGGTTGCCCGGGCAGAAGAGAAAGCGCTACGTGAAAAATATCCCGACTTGTACGTTATAGCCTACGTGGTGGCTCTTGGTATGCGTGGCGATACGGAAGATAGCTTGCGGGAAAAATACGAAGCGCTGGGGGAGGTTGCCCGGGGCACGGCTCCCGGTAAGGAAATCGCTGCGATGTTGGATCGTTACGCTGCCTTGGAGATGGGAAAGATTGCTCCGGACTTTACCGCAACCAAACCTGATGGCAATACGTTTACTCTGTATGGCCTTCCTGCGAAGTTGAAATTGATACACTTTTGGTCATCCGAGAATGCGGACAGTCGTCAAGAGATTCCAGAATTAGTGAAACTTTACTTGCAATATCGACCCCAAGGGTTGGAAATTATCAGTATCTCGTTGGACGAGAATATTGCTCATTGGCGCTACGCTGTGGGGCAAGACGGAATGATTTGGACGAACGGATCGGATCTCCAAGGATTCAATGGTAAGATTGCAAACTCGTATCTCGTGCGAGAGGTTCCTTATATGTATCTTGTGGATGGGGAACATTGTATTGTAGCCAAAGGATTATGCGGGAAGGAGCTTCGGCAGAAAATAGGGGATTTATTGAAGAGAGAGAAGAAAAAGTAAAAAATTAGAGTAAGAATCGTTATTGTTTCCATAAAATCGGTTTACTCGATTGGGTATTCTTTTAATCCTGGCATTGGTTTATTGTGCTGGGTGTAAACTTTTTTCGGGACAAGATACGTTGAAAACCCGTAGTTTTCCCGTTGAAGAGAGGGAGAAGGCAGGGTTCAAAGACGTATCACATTCGAATCAAAGACGTTTCAAAGGCGTTCGGGAGTGTCCTTGAAGC
>OBWV01000244.1_pt1 | contig 60766 bp, 51 predicted proteins | sample 1495351 | NCBI WGS metagenome assembly OBWV01 (sample SAMEA2580122, study PRJEB22360) | human gut metagenome | biome: human gut; feature: human-associated habitat; material: faeces | place: Denmark | collected 2008/2010 | reverse complement strand
GCTCCCCAAATGGAGAACCGCCTCAAATGATAAATTTATTCTTCAACACCAGTTGACGCAGAGCCAAAATAAAAAACATGGTTCCTTGGAAAAGGCAGCCATGTCAATGAACTTTTATTCACTTCAATTAACTTAAATGCGTAATGTCCTGTTCCACCACAATATCATGAAGTTTCTGACGTGGTGGTTCTGGGTCTTCATCTAACCCTTGTGAGGAAACTTTGTCAAACAATATTTTAATTGTTTGCAATAAGATACGCGCATCCAGAAAAATACTGTAGGTCTTAATATACAGCAGATCGAACTTCAGTTTACTATGATAATCAGAGGCATACTTGCCATAAACCTGAGCATAACCAGTAATACCAGCACGAACGTTATGCCGCAAGTAATAATGGGGTTCCTGCTCGTTAAACTGGTTCACAAAATAAGGTCGCTCCGGTCGAGGACCCACAATTGACATGTCACCCTTTAAAACATTAAAGATTTGGGGTAATTCGTCCAGCCGAAATTTACGCAAATACTTGCCAACCGGCGTAATTCGTGAGTCATGTGCAGTTGCCAAAACAGGGCCCGATTTTGCCTCAGCTGTAGCCGACATCGTTCGGAACTTCAGAATTTTGAACTCACGTTGGTTTAGCGTAATTCGAGTTTGCTTATAAATAATTGGCCCTGGTGAGGTCAGTTTAACCAATAAAGCCGTAACCAACATAAATGGCGAGGCCAAAATCAGCATGAGAAGTCCAACAACAATATCAAAAATGCGTTTGAGAACGGCACTTTCAAATTTAATTCGAAATTGTGTAATTCCCATGACGCTTTCATCTTCAAAGTTCATAAGGTTGGGACGCAACATCAACAGGTTATCAAACGTTGAAGGCAGGAGGATCGTCTTTTCGCGCTTAATGATGATATCAATAATCTCACGACGCGTTTCATCAGGCAAGCTCTTGGTCAGATAGAAAATGTCTACCTTATCGATAATGGCTTTGGCATTCTCAACAAAATGATCAGAAATAACGTAGGTGACTTTATGCTTATTATTCTTGGCCGAATTGAAGTTTTCCAAAACTGCTGGCAGTTCATGTTCATAGGATAAAACTGCGACTTTGTAGTTACTCGTAAAGCGAATGTACATGTAATAAATGAACACCCGCCAGACACCAAGAATCAAAATGCTGAGCAGGAATGAGTACCCCAGCACCAATCGTGGAAACGCGAAAAATCGGCCCATGAAGGTGATCATCGTCAATCCCAAGATCGTAATCAATTGTGCCAAAACAGTGTTGAAGATGATGTCACTGATCCGCCGATTATAATAAACGTAAACGCCTAGGAAAAAATTAACCAATAAGAACAGCAATGAAATATAGATCGCTGATCCTTCATACATTTTAAAGTTCCACTCCGGAATGTCTACACCAAAACGCCAATAGAAGGCGAGTAGGATACTTAAATTAAAAAGACCGACATCACCGATCATCGTTAACAGCCGTTTAAAGCCATTCCACTCGGCACTCTGTTTCATACAGCAACCCTCTCAATAATTATCTTTACTTGAAAACAAGCTCACTCATTATAGCATACGTCTAAAATTTGACCGCACTGAAGGCCGGTGTCAACCTGCAACGTGCTGGATGATCAATAGCCATCAAAAATCAGCGTTGGTCAGGAATACCATCTCTTTCCGCACTCTTAATGCCTCTTCGAGCGGAAATGTCTGCCCACAAATATGGAAAGAATGTCTTAAAGATATGCTTGAATCGCCCACGAAGCCCTAGATTCGCACTGCCCCAAGAATTATCGAAAAGATGTTCCATGTAATTCGCACTCCGATTTCGGCTTGCGTATGTAAAGTAATCTCGAGGATAGACAAGAATCCCTGACGCCAGTTCCTGTTGTTTTCCATTCATCCGAAACTCCGGATAGAGCTTCATCAAAATTTTAGTCACCACTGGATTACTCGTCATATTTTGCATGTCATTTTGCAGTTCAGGAAATCGCCGCCCAGCATAGACATCTAAAATTTTTGCCAACAATGGTTCCTTGGCCTCAGCACCAATGAATGATGTCAAAATGCTGTTGTCATATTGAAATCCCCATACCATTCTCTGCTTTAAAAATGGCGCAAGATCTTTTTTAACGATCATATCCGTATCCAGATAAAACCCACCATACTGATACAAAACCGCATAGCGCAACTCATCTGCCGCATAGCCAAGTTTACCAGCTTGAAACATTTTTTCCGAAAACGCGTATTGACTCAAGTCAAAGTTTTGATCGTTCCAGAATTTAAATTCCCAGTCCGGCAATTTCTCTCGCCATTCTTGGACACGCGCCTCAACGAAAGCAGGCGGTTTTGTCCCAAACCAGGCATAATGAATAATCTTGGGAATCATCATCTTCCTCTTTTCTGCATATCAGCGTTTGTCAGTAATGCCCATCAGCGAATAGTGAATGAAATAATACAAACTCTTGAAAAATCCTAAATGCTCATGCTGCCGATAGATTGTCCATGTCCACTGAGCAGCCTGAAGTTTATTGGAGCTTAATGAAGTCTGATGCTTCCGGTATTTAGCCAGAATCAGATCTGAAGCAAGATAGGCAACTATACCACTGCGCGCAATGGATAACCAGCAAGCGTAATCTTCATGGTTTATCTGTGGAAATGGATACTGTAAGGCAGTCTTTCGAGTCAGCATCACCGTTAACAGTCCAATACGATTACCCTTTAGCATTTCTTGATAAGTTAACTGAGTTTGCGACACTTTTCGCTGACCAACCTGAGTACCATGATCATCAACAACATCATAATTGCAGTACGAGAAATCAGCCTGATGCTCCTGCATAAAGCTAATCTGAACCTCGAGCTTTTTTGGCAACCACATGTCGTCACTATCTAAAAAGGCGATATATTGTCCTTGAGCATGCGCAACACCAACATTGCGGGCATTGGCAACTCCTTGATTCGCTGAAAGTTGAACGAGCTTAATTCTGGCATCCTGGGTCATTAACTTCTGAACAACAGCCACCGTGTCATCAGTTGATTGGTCGTCAACCACCCAGATTTCAAAGTCCTGAAATGTTTGTTGTCGTACAGATTGAATCGTGGCCGGAAGATAAGCGGCAGCGTTATACGCTGGGACAATGACAGATACGCGCGGTGCACTTTTCAAAACGGGTTTTCTCCTTATTCAAAGCAAACAACGTCTGACACTAAAATTATCAGCCACCATTGTACCATATGGCCAATCAATCTATCACTGCAATGACGCCACATACTTCGCCAACCCCTCAGCCAGCGGCGTATGCGGCATAAAGTCGAACTGATCCAGCTTGTCTACCTGAGCATACGAGTCACGGATATCGCCCAATCGGGGTTCTTGATAAGTCGCGTGCAGTGTTTTGCCAGTTAACTTTTCAAGCTCTTTAGCGACCTGATTTAACGAGGTTTGCTGGCCATTCGCAACATTAAACACATCGTCTCGGGCACTCGGTGTTTCGAGCAAACCGCGAATGGCCCGCACAACATCGCCTACATAGATAAAGTCACGTGTCTGCTCGCCATCGCCGAAGAAGGTGAACGGCTTGTCGGCTTTTAACGCATCCATCATGATTGACAAAACGCCGCTGTAAGGTGATTTCGGGTTTTGCTTTGGACCGTATACGTTGAAGAAGCGGGTGCAGACAACTGGCATATTGTACAGCCGCCCATAGTTAAGAACTTCCCGTTCAGTGGCAAATTTATCCACCGCATATTGTGTCAACGGTTTAACTGCCATGGTTTCCGCTTTAGGCAATGCTGGTGAATCGCCGTAAACGGCTGCAGAGCTCGAAAAATACAGCTTTTTAAACGTGATTTGATGCGTACGCAAAGTTTCCAACATGCTAAGATTGGCCTCTTGATTCACCAAATGCGTTGCATACGGGCGCTCAACTGAATCTGCCACACTGGCAATTGCCGCCAGCAAAACGATGTAGTCAAATTTACCGTCAATCAGCAAACGGGACATGAAATCATGGTCCGTGATGCTGTGTTCATAAAAAGTCACCCGATCAGAGTCTGGAATATTTTCCCGCAGACCCATTGATAAATCGTCGACGATGGTCACGGTGTTCTTCGGGTCGGTTAATAGCAGTTCGGTTAAATTGGACCCAATAAAGCCGGCTCCGCCAGTCACTAAGTAGTTGCTCAAAATAGTTTCCTCCATTATGGTGGCTTCATTTTCTTCATTATCGTATCACAGCTTCTGTCATGTCACCGCCACTTACTGAAAATGTTAGCAAAATGATAAAAAGCGCCGCTGTCTAGCGCCGCTCCTTTACTATGATATTTTTTTAAGCTACATTGATCCTAATTCGACTGCACGAGCCGCCGATCCAACCAACGACTTGCCAGTGACAAGGCATAGTTGACCACGAAGTACATCACTGCCAGCGCCACGAACATCGGGATCATATAGTTGATATTCTGCCCATAAATAATTTGCGCGTGGTAGGTTGCTTCTGGCAAGAGAATGATGGTGGCCAGCGAGGTGTCCTTGACCAGCGAGATAAACTGGCTGACGATTGGCGGAATCATCTTCTTCAAAGCTTGTGGCATGATGATGTAGCGCATGGCTTGATAGAACGTGAGCCCATTGCTGCGAGCGGCTTCCATCTGGCCACGCGGCACCGCGTTAATGCCGGACCGGACGATTTCGGCGAGCATGGCCGATTCGAAAATGCTCATGGCGATAATCGCCGCAGCGACAACATTCAAGCGAATACCAATGTCAGGTAAGGCAAAATAAGTGAAGAACAAAATCAGCAGTAATGGCAGATTTCGAATCAAATCAATCACAAAACCTACGATTGCTGAAAAATATTTAATTTTCACGTAACGTGCTAGGCCAAGAATCACGCCCAGAATAAAGCTGAAGAATATCGAAACAATCGAAACTTCCAGTGTCACCCCTAGTCCTTGAAGCAGGTAACGCAGGTTAATCCATGAATACGCGTCAATAAAACTATGCATAAGCCCTGCTCCTTTCTAGGCGGTGACCCATTTTTTCTCAAGATATCGCATCAGATAACTTAATGGCATCGTCAACACGAGGTAGAAAACCCCAACAATCAGATACGTATCAAAGGTGGAAAACGTCGTGGCGGCGATCAGTTTGCCTTGGTACATCAGGTCAAACCCAGCAACAAAAGCGAGGACAGAACTGTTCTTGACCAAGTTGATGAATTGATTGCCCAATGGCGGAATAACCATTTTAAAAGCCTGCGGGAAAATAATCTGGATCATCGCTTGATTGTACGTCATACCAATGCTACGAGCGCCTTCCATTTGCCCGCCTGGCACAGCTTCGATGCCGGCACGCACCGTTTCCGCGATGAATGCACTGGTATAAATCAGCAAACCAATCGTCCCAGCCGTAAAACCGTCAATTTTAACGATGAACTGCGGTACGATCACGTAAAAGGCTAATGTAATAACTAGCAGCGGGATATTCCGCACTATTTCAACGTAAATGCGCCCGATCACGCGCAAACTCTTGAATGGCGAAATTTCTAGGAGTGCGAACAAGGTACCAACGATTAAACTGCCAATCAAGGCGAGAATGCTGGAAGCCAGTGTGTAACCGACACCGGACATAAAGGTTCCCCAGTTATTGGTGAGAATTGACCACATGCTATTCCACCTCCTTGAGACTGAAGCCTGGCACATCGCCAAACCACTTCTTAATTAACTTGGCATAGGTGCCGTTTTGCTTAAGTTGCTTAATCGCCTTATTGACAGCCTGCACAAATGGTTTTTGACCCTTGTTGATCGCAATCCCATAAGGCTCCTTCGTAAAGGTACCGCCTGTGACGATATAATTTGGATCTTGTTCGGACATCCCATAAAGAATGCCGTTGTCAGTCGTGAGTGCATCGCCCTGCCCTGACTTCAGCGCAGTAAAAGCCTGCGCATAATCAGACAACTGCAAAACGGTGGTATCTGGGGCGGCTTTTTTAACGTTGTCAACGGAATTAGAGCCTTGCACCCCGATGACTTTTGTCCCCTTCTTCAAGTCTTTGACGGACTTAATCGGGCTGCCTTTTTTAACCAAAATACTTTGGCCGGCGTTGAAGTAAACATCGGAAAAATCCAAAATCTTTTGACGTTCTGGCGTAATTGTCATCGTTGCAATCACCGCATCGACGTTGCCGCCTTTGATCATCGGCACCCGAGTATCACTGGTGACCTGGACCAGTTGGGCCTTGCCTTTGCTACCAAGGATCTGCTTCGTGATTGCCTTAGCCATATCGACATCAAAACCTTCAATTTTACCGGTTTTGATATCCATCAGTCCAAACAAACGGGTGTCAGCTTTAACACCCCAGACAATCGTATTTGTCGTCTTGGCAGTTGTTAAAATATCGCGATCGGCGACACTTTTGCCGCAACTACTTAGTGGCATCATTAACAACACTAAGAGCAACGGCAGGAGCATGCGTTTCCACAATTTTGCCATTCAACTTCCTCCTCTTTAAACGCGATCGCTGGCGTAGAAATCTGCGCATAAGGATCTTGATCTTGATCATGGTGGCCAAGGCCATCACTTCCAAGGCCGTTTACGCGCCATTTTCACCGCCCAGCTCACGCCCTTAGTGGTTAATAATTTTACTGAGAAATTCCTTGGCCCGTGGTTCTTGAGGATCATCAAAGAATTGATCGACATTGGCCGAGTCAACCAGAATCTGGCCGTCATCCATAAAGACAATCCGATTACCGACGTGACGAGCAAAGCCCATTTCGTGAGTGACAACCACCATGGTCATGCCCTGTTCGGCAATTTTCTGCATCACATCCAGCACATCGCCGATCATTTCCGGATCCAGTGCACTGGTCGGTTCGTCAAACAAAATAGCTTTAGGTTTCATCGCCAAACTGCGGGCGATAGCTACCCGCTGTTGCTGTCCACCAGAAAGCTCACCTGGGAAACTGTCGGCTTTATTTTCGAGGCCAACCATTTTCAACAGATCATGCGCTTCCTGCTCAACTTCTTGCTTATTTCGTTTCAGAACCAAATCTGGTCCTAAGGTCACGTTTTGCAACACATTCTTATTGGCATACAGGTTAAAATGCTGGAAAACCATACCCACATTTTTGCGAATGCGGTTCATATCGGTTTTCTTGTCAGCTAGGTCAAAATCATTCACGATTAGTTGTCCAGATGTGATCCGCTCCAGCCCATTGATGCAACGAAGTAAGGTACTTTTGCCGGATCCAGACGGCCCAATGATGGTGACAACTTCACCACGATCAACTGTGAGATTGATATTCTTTAAAGCATGAAATTTACCAAAGTACTTATTAACGTCATGAAATTCGATCATTGACATGTTCGAGGACCTCCTTGGGTTCACTGATGCTTATCATGGATTTTACAGAGAAACTTAATAATGCGCAAATATTTCTTATTCATTATGACAACCTTTTTGCTTTGAAGAGCTTCTCATCGCCTTTATTTGGGACTTCTGAGCGTTCTATGAAGTTTTAAAAGGTCTTGTGATCACTGGTATCTAAAACCGCTCAGACGTCAGTAGCTACCCTTCTATGACAAATGAATCAGTCTTAAAACGTTATGATTGCCTTGCTACCATTCAAAAGGACAGTTATCTTGATTGCCCGCCGCTGGTTAATCACCGAACTCACACTCAAAAAAATCAGGCCAACGTCACTTTTGCGTTTCTAGAAAAGTAACGTCGTCCTGACTGTAGCCTTTTTTCAATTGATGGCACAACTATTTCATAACAGTTTATTCATCGTGGCGATGCCGTCTGCTTTCGCGAGTCGGCAAGGGCTTGGATGCTGCCTGCGAGGTTGACGGGGCTGGCTCATTGGTCATCTTAGCAGTTTCGCGTTGGCTTTCGCGCGTTGTGTGTCGTGAATCCAAAGGCTCCGCCTCATGCTGCCGATCACCAGTAGTTGCCTTGTCCTGATACGCCAACTGCACGGTTAAACTGTAAGGTTGCGCTTCCTTGCGTAAGCCGCTTCGACCCAGCAGCTTCTGTTCACCACCGATCAAAAAGACATTCGCAACCACAAGATGATAGTCACGCTGCGCCGCTTCGACCGGCAACAAACCGACCCGATCAACGGTGGCCAGTGGCTTGGCCATTAAGGCATTCAAGCCGCCCGTGATGACAAGCTTACTGTCTAGGTGCTGTAGATCAAAGAATGGCAACGGGAACGGTGCGCCAATCGCCAGAACCGGTTGTTGCGTCTCCTGTGCCACACGACCAACGGCTTTGTCATCTAATCCTTGATAATTCAAACTCAGCACACCTTGTTTAACGAGGCTATCGACAAGCGTATCCAAATTGGCTTGCTGTTCCTCCGTCATGGTGACATCGGCCGTCAGCAATTGATCTTGTGAAAAAACGCCTTGAGCCGGTGCTGCACCCAATTGTGTCCGCAATTCATTTTCGACAGCGGTTTTTTTGGCAGCGTTACTGCCAAGCCATTTTTCAACCTTGGGTGAAATGTCAAACTTCGTTGTCTTATTTGTAAAATAATATAAGAAGTTCAAGCCAATAAAATACAAAAAGACAACAAATGCAAGCATAAACAGTGCGCCGCGAATGCGAAAGTCCGGATAGCGCAGGTTTTGAATCGCCACATATAGTAAATAGAAGTTGGCAATGAGTGCCACCCACGTGAAGGCTTTCCCCTTGGGTTTGTCGGCAACGTTAAAATAGCCCAACACGCGGTTGATAATATCAATAACAGTTAACATGATCTCATCCTTTCCGCGAGTTACTGACCGCCAGAGCCGGTTGTGTCTGTTTCTTGACCATTTTGATTATTATTCTGCTGACTAGGTGTGGTTGAGCTTGTTGAGGCAGAAGCAGACGGGGTTGACGTTGTGTCTGAGCTGCTTGGTTCCTGAGTTGAAGCAGCCGAACTCACGGTGCTGTTATCATCATTTTGATCTTGATTGCTGGTTTCAGCCTGCGATTGGCTAGCCTCTGGTTGCCGTGACGCCGAAGCTTGACTCGGTGCAACATGTGACGACGCGGACTGACCAGCACGCGAGGCAGATTCTGATTTTATTTTTGATACCAATTCACTTTGCTCAGTCGCCGATTTTGGTTGGTTCACCGGATTGATCGTGTTCACAATGTTATATGCACTGATCAAAACAATGAGTGACACAATCGCAGTCGGTGGTAATAATGGCGGGGTACGATAAGCCATGAAGCCAGCTCCTTTCATCCATCGTTTAATTGTACCTCAATAACTAGATGATACCATTTAAGTTCTTGCTAAGATGACAAGGTTGCCATTTCTGGGGTCTTTAAATGGTGGTCATGTCTGGCCTGATAACACGCTCCCATTCAAAGATGGAAGAAGCCGACAACGGACACCTAAACGTCTTCCACCTCAACTCATTCGGGGCGCATTCCGCTGACGCCGTGTCTTCAAAGCGCTGCCGTCTGCGTTCATAAAAAAAGCACATACATCAACATGTACATGCTCGCCTGTCGCTTAGGCATTTTTAAGGCGGTCTGCATGTTGCTGGCATTCCGCACACAGCCCATAAAGTTCAAAATTATGACTTTGAATTTTTGCACCCGGCACTTGTTTCTCGAAGTAATTGAGTGGACACATTTTCAACTCGATCACTTTCCCGCAATTTGTACAAATAAAGTGGTGGTGATGCGGATGCTGGAAATCACACTGTAATTTCACAACAATTTGATCATCTTGCATCCGGCTTTCAACAATGCCCATCTCAATAAATGATTTGACATTTCGATAAATAGTATCGTGAGAGACTCCCGGAAATTGGGTACGCATATAACGATCCAGTATCGTCACCGCCGTGTAGCGATGCTGATTCCTGCCGAGATAATCAACCATCGATTCACGCTGCTTGGTCACGCGATAACCGTGCTGTTTCAATTCTTCTAATGCAATCGTTGTGTTATCCATGCGAACTCCTTTAGCTTGACACTTTGATTAATGGCGTGTAGACTATTAAATCGTATTGATTACGATTAATCAATCATTAGTGTACCACGCAAAACAGGAGGAAGCAATATGGCAGAAAAAACTGACTACGCATCCGCAGCACGGCGGTTGAAGAGTAAAAACCCGAAAACCCGTTCACGGGCAAAACGCGTGATTAAAGCCGTTAAGAAACCAGTCAAGTAATTTTATCGCATTATTCAAACAACATGTAGCAAGGCGCGAGCCACGGTGATGATCACCGGTGCTCGCGCCTTATTTTTGTTCTAAATCGATGCGGGCAAGGCCGCAACTTTTCAAAGCCAAGGTTTTCATAAATTGATCCACTTGCTCGCGCGCCTCATCCCAACTGTCATTTTTGATCACAGTGGCAAACGGCTTTAGTTCGTCTGGCAAGGTTAAATCGCGCTTATATTCCGGACTTTTCAACCGCGCAGCGACCATGGCAGGATCATCACCACGGCCCAACAACCGATCTTTTAATACCGTTGGGTTATCAATTGTTAAAAATAAGACCACGACCTCCTTTGGCAACTCACGCACATAGGTAATGGCACCTTTTGTGTCTAGAACAATACTAAGGAAGGGATGCTTGGTCCAGTTTTTTTCAAGCGATTCATGGGAGGAACCGTACTCATAACCAGCATAAGTGACTTTTTCGATAAAATGTTTGGTCGCAAAACTCGCCGGTGTTTCGAAATAGTAATCGACCCCATTCTTTTCCCCTGTGCGCGCCGGACGGGTGGTGTGCGTCATCACGCGGTGGATGCGATAATTATCGCGAAGATAACCACTCACCGTCGTTTTGCCAGTCCCTGTTGCCCCAGTGATCACAATCAACTTATGCGCAGCTTTCATGATCAGCCTCCTCTTAAATGATTGCCTCGATTGTACCAAATCAGCGCGGATTAGTCAGCTTGAAAACAGGTTGATTGATTCGGTTTATCAATAACGCTGTTACCAACTAAGAATGGCTAATGCTGATCATGATAAAAAGCAATCACGCCCATTTGTTGACTCTCCACAAACCCAGCGGCTTTATAAAAGCTTCGCGTTTTCGGATCATCGTCCGTCAATAAAACCCGTTGCCGCACTTCAGGGAACCGCGCCAGCAAAGCTTCTATTAATTGTTTGCCGATACCTCGACGCTGATATTCTGGCAAAACCAACAGATCCTGAATAAAAAGAATGGTTTCGCCGTCACCGACTGCTCGGATTAAGCCAACTAACTGTTTGCCCTCATACGCACCTAACACCATCAATGAATGGGTCAGTGCCCGTTCAAGTCGCGCAGGATCGCGGGTATACATGCTCCAACCGACACTTTTATAAAGTGCCAAAACCTCGGGCATAGTTGGTTTTTGATCAGTAATTGTCACCATGGCGTGTGTCCTCCTTTATAAAAGAATGCTTTGCTTAGAGTAGAAAAAAAGATCGATCACGCTTGATCGACCTTTCAAATGCTATTGCAGGATGTGAACGATATTTTTACAGACGACGACCAAAGCTTGGTGCGAAGTATGCCATGCTCTGAATCGTAACGTTTTGACCAGGAGCTGGTGCGTGCAGATATTGGCCACCGCCAATGTAAATACCAACGTGGTAAGCACTACCAACGCCGCCCCAGAAGACCAAGTCACCGGCCTTTAAGTCAGAAACGGAAACGTATGAGCCAAGCGTACTTTGAGCCTGCGAAGTCCGTGGCAAGCTGATCCCAGCTTCTTTAGCTGCATAGTAGATCAAACCTGAGCAGTCAAAGCCTGATGGTGAAGTGCCGCCATAAACGTACGGAACACCGATATACTTAGCGGCGTTGCTGGCAATACTGCCACCGGAAACTGAAACCGAGCTGGTGTTTGAAGCAGGTGCTTGTGAAGCGCTGGCGCTTGAAGAAGCACTGGTGGTGCTGGTGTTAGCACTACTTGAAGCTGCACTGCTTGAGGCGGTGCTGGTTGAAGAAGCAGATGGTGTTGCGGCAACAGCAGCGGTTGCTGCGGCAGCTTTAGCAGCATCTTCGCTGGCAGCCAACTGAGCCAACTTATCTTTGTTAGCTTCAAGTGTTTGCTGTAAATCGGATGCAGATTTTTCAGCATCACTCTTTAAGCTTTCGATTTTAGCCTTGTCGCTTTCCAACTGGCTCTTTGTCGCAACAAGTGTTTCTTGCTTGGCTTCTTGTTCAGTTTGCAGAGCCTTAACTTTGGCCTGTGAATCCTTAACCGCCTGCAATGCTTCTGCACTGGCTTGGCTAAGTTTGTTGACCGTCAGTGAACGACCAACAAGATCTGTAAGGCTGTTTGAATTCAAAACAAAGTCAAAATAGACATTGCCTGTAACTGAATTACCAACCTGCTTTTGCAATGAAATCAATTGTTCCTTCAGATTGTCTTTACGCTTGCCGACTTCGACTTGCGCCTTAACAATTTGCTGGTTGTAAGAGGCAATTTTAGCCTGACTAGCACTAATTTTTTCTTCAGCATTCTTAATGTCTAATGCTTTGTTAGAAACATCATTGCTCAACTTCGCGGTTTTTTCATTTGCCGTTTGGATTTGCTTGAGCAAGGCATCATTCTTGGCAGTCAAGCTAGACTTATCGTCATCAGCTTTAACTGTTGTGGGAGCCACCCCTGAAACCCCAACCCCAGCCAATGTTGCAACTGTGATAAAGCCTGTAACTAATTGCTTTAATTTCATCTTTATCGTCACTCCTGCTTTCGTTTTGTTCACAACTGCTACATTAACACTGGACTGTTACAGTCTCGTTACAGCATGTTTACTATCAGAATACTTTCTTCAACATATTGTCATGGTCAAATATAAGGAAGTTCATAAGAACTTTTTATTTCAGTTATTTTCAAGAAGAAAAGGAGAGTCGAAGGCACCAAAAAAGCCTGTGATAAACGTTTGTTTTATCACAGGCCTAAATCACCAGTCGTCATTTTTATTAACTGTTATTGTTTAATAGTAAATTGGCTATACCAATCATGCGACTTAAAGGGTTACTTTGCCGCCTTGATATCGACTAAAAAGTACCGCTTTTTACCACGCCGAACGATGACATATTGGCCATCAAAATGAGTGCTCGGATCAACCTCGAAATCGAGCTCCCGCTGACGTGTACCGTTGATCGTAATCGCACCATTTTGGATGTCTTCGCGGGCTTGACGACGGCTTGGTTCGATTTTGGTAGTGTCGACTAACCAAGTCACAATGTTTTCTGCGGTCTCCGGTGCCTCAACTGTTGGAAACTGCTTGAAACCCTGCTTGATATCATCAGCGCTCAGCTCAGCGACATCACCGGAAAAAAGGGCAGCACTGATGTTTTCGGCCTGATCAACCGCTTTTTGACCGTGGACAAACTTTGTCACCGCACGCGCCAATTCACGCTGTGCTTCACGTTTTTCCGGATGTGTCTTCGTTGCTTCAACCAATTCGGCAATAGCATCGCGCGACAAGAACGTGAAGAACTTGAGGAACTTCTCGACATCGGCATCATCCTGATTGAACCAGAACTGATAGAACTCGTAAGGTGACGTCTTCTCCGGATCAAGCCAAACGGCGCCGCCAGCAGACTTACCGAACTTGGTACCGTCAGCCTTCAACATCAATGGATTGGTTAGACCATAAGCACGGGCTTCTGGTCCCTCGATGCGATGAATCAAATCGATCCCAGCCGTAATATTGCCCCACTGATCGGCCCCGCCAATTTGCAATTGAACATCTTCGTGTTTGAACAAGTGCAGGAAATCGACCGACTGCAGAATCTGATACGTGAATTCCGTGTACGAGATACCGTTTTCCAAACGACTGGCGACGACTTCTTTATTTAGCATACTGTTAACGGAAAAAAGCTTGCCATAATCCCGCAGAAAATCAAGCATGGATAATTTCGATAACCAATCATAATTATCGACAATCCGAAAATCATCGGTTCCGAATAGGTTCTCCATTTGGGCGGTCAATTTCTTTTTATTTGCAGCAATCGTGTCCATGGTTTGCAAGACCCGCTCGGAATTACGCCCGGATGGATCGCCAATCGAGCCAGTGCCCCCACCAATGACAATCACGGGACGATGACCCAGAAGTTGAAACCGTTTGAGAATCATGAACGGAATCAAATGGCCAACATGAAGTGAATCACCAGTCGGATCGGTGCCACAGTATACACTGACTGCTTTTTCCTCGGTCAGTTTCCGCAGACCATCTTCATCGGTTAATTGATTCAACGCCCCACGCCACTTTAATTCGTCTAAAATTTTGCCTCTGTCTGTCATGTTACTTGTTCCTCCCTAAACACATTTGCTGGCACAGCAACCGCTGTATAAGCGCCTTGGGGCTATTATGGCCAAAAGGCGCTTACATTCAACTTTTAAGCACGCCAGTTCACGCTCTTGACTAAAATTTGTCTTTGCCAGAATTTACCGCCACCTGTGAGCTGAGATGAAGGATGGCAACGTCTAGATCGTTGGTCAAGGTCATTCACAATGGCATAAAAAAAGCCCCTGATCTTCAACGATCAGGGACGACTTTCACCGCGGTACCACCCACATTATGCTTTGCATCACTCTAATGGATATCGGCATGACCCGTTAACCAGGCTTTCATTGAGGTGTAATTCGTGATCAAAGGCGGAACGGTTTGCAGCAACCACCGTTTTTCTTAGACCTGCCTAGGACCACTACTGCGGCTCATCTGGTGACTTTATGGTTTAGATCTTAACACATGTAGGCAAACGGTTCTATTCTTTTTGGACATTCTTCCGGAGTTCGCGCTAACGACGCAGTACTTCTGAAGTGCGCCTAACTTTTCACTTTTGCGGGTCCTGTGGTGCTTCTTTTGGATCTCGATCGGCTGGATAGGCTTTGACGTCAGCGTCTAGAATATCGTATTCATCCATGAGTCTGCGTTCGACGCGCTCTCCTAGATCATAGGAATCGGCTACGGTCATATTGGGATTGACACGAATACCGATGGTTAGCAAGACAGCATCGCCTGCATATCGTGCTTCAATACTTTGAACGCCTTTGACACCTGGGACTGCACTGATGGTTTGGCGGTAAGCAGCAATTTTTTTGGTGTCGAATCCATCTGTTAATTCAAAAATGGATTCTCGCAGGATAGTCCAAGCCGCATATAAAATCAAACAACCAACGGCCACAGCTGCGCCACCATCCAGCCAAAGCCAGCCAGCTTTGGCACCTAAGATGGCGAGTAACGTGCCACCACTGGTCACAGCGTCGGCAAAGCTATCCTTGGCCGCCGCTCGCAAAACACTGCTGTCCAATTGCTTCGCCCTAATATGGTTAATCAGTGAAACGGTGCCCATTGCCAATCCTGCCGCTAAGCTAACATAAACCGCAAGTTCTCCGGGAACCTGCAGCTTACCTTGATACCAAGCTTGCAGACCGTGATAACCGTCAATGACAACATCTAGACCGACGACGAGCATGATTAAGCCAGAAAAGAGTGTTGCGATGGTTTGAAAGCGCCAGTGGCCAAATCGGTGTTCGCTGTCAGGCCGTTGTTGGGAAATCTGCAAACCCCAAAGTAAAATCAGCGCAGAGGCCACACCAGTCAGGTTATTCAACCCATCCGCAGCCAATGCCCGAGAATGAGCTAACTGCGCGATCCACAATTCTGCCACGGTCAACCCGCCATATACAATCAGATTCAGTGCAGCAGCATGCTGGGCACTTTTCAGGCGGGCAAACCGGCGTTGTTCATCTTTTAAAATATTTCGACCAGCATCCATGCGACATCCTCCTGACTAAATTAATTTGTTTATTAAAGACTATTATAATTCAAATAACGCACCGGTGACTGGTTATAACTTTACAAAAGGATAGTGAGAGCGCTTTCTTACAAAATTTTTCACGCCAATAAAAAAAGCCCAGCAAAAGCCGGGTTTTATCAAGCATCGTTCATATCAGCCGTTTTCGTTTTGCCGCTTCAAAGCGCTTGTCAATCGTTCCAATCGAGCAATGGTGTCATCTAAGGTCAGATAATAATAAACCATATTGCCTTCGCGGCGTGAGCCAACCATGCCAATGTCTTTGAGATGCTTCAGATGGTGCGAGGTCGCTGGCTGTGACAAACCGATAGCATCAGCCAAGTCGTTGACTTTTAAGCCTGTATCATTGTCTGCCGTTCCCAAAATCATAATCAATTTTTGTCGACTTGAATTCGATAACGCATTGAGATGTCCAATATCTTGCTTAAACTCTTTTAAAGCCTCTTGTTGCGCAGAGCTATATGCCGCCATTATGATGGCCTCCTTATAAACGCGTTTACGATTGCAGAAACTTGCGTCTTTAGAACACGGTATGCATCAAATTTCACTCATAACGAATATTACCTGAAATCGTAACGATTGCAACCAATATGCAAACCGTTCATACTGAATGCATGTCAATCGATTATTTTTGGAGGTGCCAATATGACCACGACGACCACTTTTCATGGTTTGGGTGCGGATAACACGCTTACCGTTTATGCAGATGGTGCTAATGAACTATTGAATCAAAGCATCAGCATGATCAATGCTTATGCCCATTTGTTATCGCTGTATGATGAAGCATCCCTGCTGACTTTGATCAACAAGCAGGCCGGCAAAGAACCGGTTCACATTCCGGTTCGCCCTGTGTTCAATCTGATTGCTCAAGCGATCGCCTGGAGCAAACGCGGATTAGGTTACAACGCCTTAATCGGCCCGATCATCAAACTTTGGCGCATCGGTTTCGATGATGCCCATGTTCCGACTGCCGAAGAAGTCACTGCCGCGCTTGCTTTGACTGATCCCGATCTTGTCGAGCTTGATTCGGAAAATCAAACTGTTTTTCTGACCAAACCCGGCATGGCCCTTGATCTTGGCGGTATCGCCAAAGGTTTCATTGTCGATCAAGTCTATGATCTTTGGGACAAAACCGGCGTTGAAGGTGGGCTGATTGACTTAGGTGGTAATCAGCGGCTCGTCGGCAATGCAGCCAGCGGCGTACCGCTATGGCAGTGGCCAATCACTGACCCGCGGACACCGAGAAAACGCAGTATTGCCACCTTGACAACCACCCCTAAAGCCGTCGTGACGACTGGTATTTATGAGCGGCACTCAGCGATCAACGGCAAAGAATATCACCATTTGCTTGATCCTAACACAGGCTATCCCGTCGAATCAGACATGGCCAGCATTACCGTCGTGGCCGATAGTGGCCTGATCGGAGACGTGTTATCTTCCATCGGTTTTTATGCTGGCATCCCTGCCGGTTACGATGCCGTTGAAGCCGAGGGTGAGGAAGCCATCTTCGTTACTAAAGATACCCGCGTTTACCAAACAAGCGGCCTGCGCGAAACCTTGGCCGTCACCATGTAAACCTTAGCCACCGTTGTCTTCAGACATAATAGTTTGGGACATCACTCATAATCATCAAAAAGGCAAACAAATTCCACTGTAAAGCGGAAACTGTTTGCCTTTTCTTATTGTAATCTATTGGAATTTTAAAGATATTAGTGCCAAGGCGGAGCAATCGTAGGCCAGATGGGGCTCAGCCGTGCAAACAACACAGCGACCGGGCTTTGTCGCTGATGTTGTTAGGCGACTTCGAGACCGGTTTTTGGGCTCGAAGCGCCGTCACAGCGTTCCAGCCCCGTCTGGCCGGAGATTGCGGAGTTTGGCACGGCATGAGACTCTTTGGCCTAGACCTTACCCCCCGATTATTCAGAATCTAATAAATCACAAACCCAATACGACAATTATGCCCCATTCTTTTATGCCAAAATGCTATAACAAATCACAGCATTCATAACCATAACATAAGCGTTAAATCTGCTGCCAAATCACACCGCCTGCCGGTACCATCGTGCCTACTGGCAATAAAGCGCGCAAACTTTTTGGCACTAATTCAGCATGCGGATCCTGTAACACTTGTGGTGATCCAGTTGGATTGGCCAGAACTACCAGCGTTTGGGTATCATTTTGGCGGACGAAGCCAAAACTGTCTTCAAACGTAAATGGGAAAAAAGCGGCACCTGCAGCCAAGGCTGGCTGATCAATGCGGGTCTGAAGCGCGATTTGATAAATATCCAAAACAGCCTGATCTTCATGGCCCCATGGATAAAAGGCGCGGTTATCCGGGTCTTTACCGCCAGTTAACCCGGCCTCATCCCCGTAGTAAAGGCATGGCACCCCGGGCAGCCAGTAAAATAGCGAGACGATAAACTGCAACTTACGCCGATCACCATCCAACATCGTTAAAATCCGTGGTGTATCATGACTGCCAATGTTGTTGAAATTGAACGCAAACGCATTTGTTGGATAATTCTCCTTCAACGTCATCAATTGACGCACGAATCCTGCCGCGTTTAATTGCCCATTTGTCAGGTCAATCAACATGGATCGCAGCGGATAATTCATGACCGCATTCAATTCGCCGCCTTCAAAATATTGCCGCCGCTTGCCATAAGCCTGTTTGTTGGAGGCATCCTCCCAGACTTCGCCGATCAGCACCCGCTCCGGAAATTGATCAAGCGTGCTGCGAATCTGCTGGATAAAATCGTCCATCAATTCATCGGCAACATCTAAGCGCCAGCCATCAACGCCTAAGTCAGTCCAATAACTGATCACCGAACCTTTTTTAGCCGCAATGAAGTCATGAAAATCTTGATTATCCTTATTAATGGCTGGCAGATCCTTCACGCCCCACCAGCTATTGTAGTCATCAGGAAATCGCTTGAATGAAAACCACGAGGCATATGGGGAATCCAAGCTATTAGCCGCACCCACGTCTGAATATTCATTGACGGCATTGAAGTAGCGGCTATCAGCGCCGACGTGGTTAAACACGCCATCCAGAATGACATGCATCCCCAACTGATGCGCTGCCGCCAAAAACTGCTTAAAGTCATGCAGCGAACCTAAGACTTCATCAATTGCAAAATAATCGCCGGTGTCATACCGATGATTGCTCCGCGCCTGAAAAATTGGACTTAAATATAAGGCGTTGATGCCACGGGCTGCCAATAATGGCAGCTTTTGTTGAATGCCAGTCAGATTACCGCCGTAAAAATCCCAGCGAATGATCTCGCCATCGTTCCCGCGAATATACATGGGCCGATCGGTTTTTCGCCCATACAGAAAAGAGTTTTCCTTCGGAGCATTCACGTGACCGTCAGCATTCCCATTATTGAAGCGATCTACGAAGATATGATAAAAACGGGCATTTTGATACCACGCCGGAACCGGATCAAATGCGGTCACAACGGTCATCTGATAATTAACCACATCCACATTTTCCGGGTAAAGCTGACCTAGCCCGCCAAAACCACCGCCGACTGCACCAAAGCGTTCCCGGCCATTGTCGCTTTGCAACTCAAAATGATAAAACCAAAGACCGGCATTAGGAGGCGTAAACGTCACTGTGTAGCCGTTAGGGCTTTTCGTCATCGGCAAGGACTGCGTTTGATCGCAATGTTCGTCTGGCATAATGACAAGTGTGGCTTGTGTCACCGCACCATCAGCCTGTGCCGTCAATGTGACAGCCGTGCCTTTTTGCACCGCGCCAAAAGGTCGGCGATCGGTAAATGAATCAAATTGAAACATTGTGTTCCTCCATGTGTCATGTACACGAAACGTTCTCAAAACCGATAAATGAACCTTCATTAATCACGCAACCGATAGCTGGATTGATAACAATGAGCGCCAAGGCATGCTGATCAGATGCTATTCTACGTCGAGTGTTTCCGATAAGTCCGAGCTGGCGTCGCGGCGATTCAGGCTGGTGGCTGCGCGGCCAACTTTCTGCATGTTATCTAAAAAACAATCACCAGAAGTAGCCTCTGTATGACCGCTTTAAGCCTCGTGATCATCTTCTGGTGTCTTTGCCACCACATGCCAAATCTCGCGACCATAACGTTGAACCGTAAAATCGGCCGAGAATCGGCCACTTTCGGCAATATTAGCCAACGCCTTTTTGGCCCAAATGCGCGGTTGTTGATAAAGCTTATCCAGTCTTTCGTTCGCAGCCAGATAACTTTCAAAATCGGCCAACACGAAGTATTCATCGTTGTAAGTCAACAACGAATTGAAAATGTCACGACCTTCTGTTTCAATCCCCGGGATCTGCCCATTGACCAGCATATCCAGTGCGGCGTGCAAGCGTGGATCTTGATCGTAAAAGTCGCGAGCATGATAATCGCCACGCTGGTAATAACCGGCAATTGCTTCCTCTGTCAACCCAAAAATCTCAACGTTGTCATCACCCACGGCATCCTTGATCTCGATATTTGCGCCATCAAGCGTCGCCAAGGTCAAGGCACCAGCACTCATCAGCTTCATGTTACTGGTGCCGCTGGCTTCCTTACCGGCTGTGGAAATTTGTTCAGAAATATCGGCCGCAGGAATAATCTTTTCAGCCATGGTGACACCATAATTCGGCAAGAAAACAACTTGCAAGTACTTGCTGACATCTGGATCACCGTTGACCAAATCGGCAACTGCATTCATAACCTTAATGATTTCCTTGGCATAAACGTAACTGGGCGCAGCTTTAGCGCCAAAAATGTGCAAACGCTTTGGTCGTTTTTCGCCACGCTTGATCGCCAAGTAAGCATCAAGAATCCCTAAGACATGCAATAATTGCCGTTTATACGCGTGCAGGCGTTTGATCTGCACATCAAAAATGGCATCAGGATCAACTTTGACGTGCACAACTTGATCAATATACTTCGCCAATGCTCGTTTATTTTCGGCCTTAGCAGCATTCAGGTCGTCGAGAAAACGGGTATCATCGGCGAAGTCATGCAACTGCCGCAATGCCAACGGGTTTTTTCGCCAAGTTGTCCCAATTTTTTTATCCAAAAGGTGGGAAAGCGGTCGATCGCCAATTTGAATCCAACGCCGCGGCGTGATGCCGTTTGTCTTGTTATTGAACCGTTCTGGAAAGATTTGATACAAGTCATGCAGGACGTCTTTTTTAAGCAACTCACTATGAATTGGGGCCACGCCATTGATCGCATGGGAACCAATTGATGCGAGATAGGCCATCCGCACCTGTCCGTTACCAAGCGGCGCAATCCGATCAATCATTGCTTGACCAAATTGCGGCACGAAAACCAGCCGGAAGCGGCGATCAATTTCCTGAATGATTTGATAGATTCGCGGTACCATGCCGCTGAACATGTCAATTGGCCAAACTTCCAGCGCCTCTGACAACAACGTATGGTTCGTGTAGCTCATCACCTTGAGCGTAATGCGCCAAGCTTCGTCCCAGCTAACATGTTCATCATCCATTAACACCCGCATCAGCTCCGGAATTGCCATTGCTGGATGGGTATCATTGATATGAATGGCAACGCGATCTGCAAACCCGGCCATGCTGTTATGGGTACGGCGATAGTGCCGAACAATACTTTGAATCCCAGCACTGGTAAAGAAGTACTCCTGCCGCAATCGCAGCTGCTTGCCGGATGCATCGGAATCGTCAGGATAAAGAATCTGTGTAATCTGATTGATCCGTTCTTTTTGTTCCAACGTAAAATCGGTGCCGGCATTGATCGGTGCTTCAGCAGACCACAGACGCAGGTTATTCACCACCTGATTGTGGTACCCCACCATGGCCACATCGTATGGTACAGCCAATACATCGTCAGTATTGTGATAGATCACCCGCAGATTGCCGCTACGACTTGGGCGTAACTCAACCCAGCCGCCGAATTTAACCGTGACTGCGCGATTTTCTTTACGAGTCTCCCACGCAAAGCCATTCCGCATCCAATCATCTGGCAGCTCCACTTGATACCCGTTGACAAAGGCCTGCTTAAACAGCCCGTACTGGTAGCGAATACCATTGCCGTTACCAGCCATGCCGACACTAGCCATGGCATCCATAAACGCTGATGCCAACCGACCTAAACCACCATTGCCTAAACCTGGATCTGCTTCAGCATCAAAAATTTTCTGCGGCCGCAGTCCCAACTCATTCAACCCTGCTTCAACTTCACTCAGAATGCCAAGATTTAGCAAATTCGACTGCAGCAGTCGGCCTGGCAGAAACTCAATTGAAAAGTAGAAGACCTGTTTCGTCTCCTCCTGATCGTAACGTTTCTTGGTTTCGGCCCAAGGTTGGCCAATATATGACCGCGTTAATAGTGCCAACGCCTGATAAAGCTGTTGGGTGGACAGGTCATCGAGCGGTGCTGCATACAGCTTCAAAGCAATATCTTTGAATTCTGTAATGAATTGTTCCTTTGTTAATGACATAAACACACCTCACCAAATTAAATACAGCAACTTTTAAACGCAACGCACCCCGGGAGTGACACCATGTCGTTGTACCCACGGCGACTCCAAAACGAGCCGAAACTCATTTTGATAAACAAAACGAGGTCGGATCGGGTCACCTTGCCAGCCGGTTTGACGCATCTACGCCTCGCCTGCCTTCCGACTGATCCCGACACGACCTCGCTGTTGGTCACCTCATGCTTTGCCCAGAATGCGTTGATAACCTTTCAAATACTCAGCTGCGGAATGGTGCCAGTCAAAGTCCTTCACCATCGCATGTTGTTGCAACTTAGCATAGACTTTTGGCTGATCCGCATAAACACTCTTCGCCATGCGCAGAATGTTTGTGAGCACGCCTGCGTTGTAATCCCAGAAACTAAACCCATCACCAGCGCCAGTTTCAGCGTTATAGGCTAGAACTGAGTCACGCAAACCACCAGTTTCATGCACAATTGGCAGCGTGCCATAGCGCATCGCCATCATTTGTGCCAAGCCGCTTGGTTCAAAGGCACTTGGCATCATGAAGTAATCGGCGCCGGCATAAATCCGCTGCGCTAAGCCTTCATCAAAATCAATCCGCACCGCCAATTGGCCAGGGAACCGATCCTGCAATGATGACAAATCTTCTTCCAGATCTTGATCGCCAGTACCAAGAACCACGACCTGTACATTATTTTGAACTAAGAAATTCTCCAAAGCATCAACTAAGAGATCAGCCCCTTTTTGCCGGGTCAAGCGACTGACCATCGCAAACAGCGGATCAGTCCTCTTTGGTAAATGCATCTCGTCTTGCAAAGCCTTTTTATCTTTGGCCTTGCCAGCCAAATTCTTGGCGTCGTAATTATAAGCCAGATTCTGATCAGTGGCTGGATTATAGACTTCAGAATCAATCCCATTCAGAATCCCGACCAGTTTACCACTTTGTTTTCGTAAGGTGCCATCCAAATGCTCGCCAAAGGCTGGTGTTTGAATTTCTTTGGCGTAACTCGGGCTAACCGTCGACACAAGATCGGCGTAATTAATCCCGCCCTTGAGCCAATTGATTGACCCGTCTTGACCAAAGCCATCGTCGTTGAAACCTTCACGGCCAATACCAAAAACGGTCGCTAACGTTGACGGCGGGAACCAGCCTTGGAATTGCAGATTGTGAATCGTCAGTTGTGTCTTAATCTGTTGATACGGCTTGATCCAACCATACTTTTCTTTTAATAGCACCGGAATAAAAGCTGTGTGCCAATCGTTGGCATGAATGACATCTGGAATCCATTCAATCACCTGAAGCATTTCAATCACGGCCATTTGGAAATAACCAAACCGGCCGCCGTCATCCCAGTAACCGTACAAGCCATCCCGATCAAAATACTGCCGATTATCAATGAGATAATACGTGACATCCCCCAGCTTAATCGTTTTGAGGCCAACGTAAACTGGACGGCCATCCATCTCCAAGGTGAAATGGGTCAAATCCTTCACTTTAGGCAGATACTTCGCCGGGAACTTCTTTTCATAAAATGGAATGGCAACCCGAATGTCCACACCTTGCTTCTTAATTGCTTTAGGCAAGGCATAGGTTACATCCCCTAAACCGCCTGTTTTATAAAACGGCGCACTTTCCGCAGCTGTAAAGAGTACTTTAAGCACGGGCCGTCACCCCCTGGCCATCTGGCTGAAAGACTTTCTGATTCTTCGAAAAGACCAATGGCTCCTCAGGGGTCCCTTCCAACGCAAGGTTTGGCCCAATGACCACACCTTTGTCTAGGATCGCATACTTCACACTGGAGCCTGTGCCAATCTTACTGCCTTGCATCACAATACTGTGATCAACCACTGCATCACGATGAATATGCACATTTCTGAAGAGAATCGAATTATCGACCGTACCTTCAATGAAGTCACCAGTACCTAACAAGCTGTTGGTCACCTTGGACTCGGTTGAATAGAAGGTCGGAATTTCATTCTTATTCTTCGTTTCAATCGAATTAGCACTATAAAGCAATGCTTGATAGTTTTGGTCTTCCAACATGCTCATGTTCGCGTCAAAATACCGCTGAGTCGTATTCAGCTTTGCCAGAAAACCAGTATATTCAAACGCGTTAGCATTATTTTCCAGTACGGCTTCACGTAGAATTTGCGGCAACCGTTTGAATGTTGGCGCTTCGGAGGCATCCGTCAGAAGATCAATCAAGTCAATCGTCCCGATCAGATAAATATCCATGAACGCCGGGATCTTACCTTCCTTGAGATGCCCACGATTTTCCGATGCTGGGACAACTGAGCTAGCCGTGCCAAGCTCCGTCATATCCAACGTTAAGTCTTCCGGCTTCATCGCTTCTTCCGGCAGATTCTTGTAAACCGCCGTCACCGGACTCTCGCCAGCTTGGTGATAGGCAACGATGGCATCGACATCAACATTGGCCACATTTTGCGTACCCATGATAATCGTGTACTGCGCGCTGCTTTTGCGCAGAAATTGCAGATAGTCGTCAAAATACCGCGCGCGTAATTTTGGATCTTCATAGTCGCGGCCAGCCATATACGGATACGTGAAAATACCACCAGTAATCTGATCCATGTTCCAAGTCGACCCGCTACGAATGTGGTCCGTGACACTACGACCGGACTTTGGCAGGAAAATCGCCACGCTGCGAACATTGGCATGATCCAATGATGACAGTGGAAAATCGATGAGACGGTAGCGGCCAGCAAACGGCAAGGTACCGATCGGGCGGGCTGCTGTCAGCGGCTGAATTTGGTCGTCTGGTTCATTCAGATCAATAATTGCTGCTAAATCGCCTTTTCTCATTCTTTTTCAGTCCTTCCTAAAACTTCCCCATAACCAACAACGCTAATTTCATTCGGTTTGCCGACAACTTTACCATTGTCCCCAATAATCGCATTTTCACCGACAATGGCATGATCGACAGTCACGTTCTTACCAATAACGGCGTTTGGCATGATCATGCTGTCCTTGATCACGGAGCCTTCACCGATTTTGACGTTTTGACTCAAAATGCTGTGCTGAATTGAACCCGCGACATAGCAGCCGTCAACAATCATGGAGCCTGCAACTTTGGCGGTCTTGGTCAGGAACATTGGCGGCAGCGCCTCGTTTTGACTGAAGATCCGCCAGTTGCGATTGCCAATGTTCAATGGATTGTTAGGATTCAAAAATTCCATATTAGCTTCCCACAGACTCTGAATCGTCCCGACATCCTTCCAGTAACCGCGGAAGGCATAAGCATAGCTGGCTTCATTATGCGTCAGGTAAGCCGGAATCACGTCATGACCAAAGTCTTCCATGGCACCATCTGTTGCATAACTTTCGGTCAAATATTGTTTCAACGTCGGCCAGTTGAAAATGTAGATCCCCATCGAGGCTAAGTTACTCTTTGGCTTGGCTGGTTTCTCTTCAAATTCAATAATCCGGTCCGTGTCATCGGTGTTCATGATGCCGAAGCGTTTGGCTTCTTCTTTTTCAACCGGCATGACAGCAACGGTCAATGAAGCCTTCTTGGCCTTGTGATAATCCAGCATCGCTTGATAATCCATTTTATAAATATGATCCCCTGAAAGGATTAACAAATATTGCGGATTGTACGAGTCAATATAAGCGATATTTTGATAAATCGCATGCGCCGTGCCTTCAAAGAACTTTTCGCCTTCACTTGAAGCGTAAGGCTGCAGGATGGTCACACCGGCACCGCGTTCATTAAGCCCCCAGCTGGCACCATTTTGAATATGGCGATTCAGCTCAAGCGGTTGATACTGGGTAATGACCCCCGCGGTGTTGACCCCTGAATTAGCTAAATTACTCAGAGTAAAATCAATAATCCGATATCTACCTCCGAATGGCACCGAAGGCTTAGCCGTCGTTTTGGTCAGTTTCCCTAAACGGGTTCCCTGCCCTCCGGCTAAAATCATTCCCAACATTTCAGTACTCATGATTGCGGCGCATTGTGCGCCTTCCCCCCTAACTTCTTCGATTGCTGATGGTTAACTTTGCTAATGTCACGTGGTTGCGACCGCGCTGGCGATGTGCCCCAGTCGTCTTGATGACTAATCGGTTGCCGTTGATGACCGGCGAGTGACAACGGTGTTTCATGTCTCGGTAATGCCTTGGTTGGCTGCTTGCCTTTAAGTGCCAACGGTTTTTTCGGCAACGGCTTCAGCTGTTTTGGTTTAATCAACAAAGCGCCCATGGCTGGTAAAATGACGTCAAGCCATGCAGGAACGTCATGGTTTTCGCCAATCTCAGCAGTCAAAGTCTGCTGCCACTTGGTCCATGTACCGCCAAAAGCCGCATCCTCAGTATTTAAAATAATCTCGTACGTTCCCGGACTAGGAACTGGCACACGGAAATGATCTTTTTGAACTGGCACCAGATTCATGGCCAATACCGTAAAGTCATCTTTTTGTTTGCCATAACGGATGTAACTCAGCACATCCGGTTCATCGGCAATCGTGATTTTGATGCCGTCGGGTTCATGATCTTGTTGCCACAAACTTGGCCGAGCTTTATAAAGATGATTCAGTGTGGTGGTGAAATGCTGCATCTTCTTATTCATTGGGTCTTTAAGATCGGTCCATTCCAGCTCGCTCCAGTCGCGCCATTCAAGAAACTGCCCCCACTCGCTGCCCATGAATAATAGCTGTTTACCAGGGAATGTTGCCTGCCACACATACATCGTCCGGAGATTAGCAAACTGGTTATACCGATCTCCCGGCATTTTGTGCATCAGGCTCTTTTTGCCATGGACAACTTCATCGTGTGAAAACGGTAAGACGAATTGCTCGTTATACATATACATGAATGAAAACGTCAATAAATTCATATCACTGTGGCGATAAACCGGATCCTGCTCGAAGAACTTCAGCGTGTCATTCATCCAGCCCATGTTCCACTTGTAGTTAAACCCTAAGCCGCCAGTATCAATCGGTGCTGAAACTTGCGGATAGGCGGAGCTTTCTTCAGCCATCATGAGCACATCTGGATGTTTGGCAAAAATCTTTGTATTCAATTGCTTGATAAAGGCAATGCCTTCAAGGTTGTCACGCCCACCATCCTTGTTGCGATCGTTTTCTTTGCCAGCGTCATAATCCATGTACAACATGTTCGAGACAGCATCGACCCGCAGGCCATCAAGGTGGCAGTGATCCAACCAATACATCGCACTGGAAATTAAGAAACTCTGCACTTGTGCCTTGCCAAGATCGAAGTTCCAAGTCCCCCAGCGGACATTTTCTGCGCGGTGCGGATCGGTGTATTCGAAGGTTGGCGTGCCATCAAATTGGGCCAACATATCGGTGTTTTTGATAAAATGCCCCGGTACCCAGTCCATGATGACGCCTAATCCTGCTGTGTGAGCCGCATCGACCAACCGCAAGAAGTCTTGCGGATCGCCGAACCGGCTCGTCGGCGCGAAGTAACCCATTAACTGATAGCCCCATGAAGCGTCAAGCGGATGCTCCATCAAGGGTAAAAACTCAATGTGGGTGTAACCCAACTCCTGCACATAAGGGATCAGCTTGTCGATGGCGTCTTGATACGTCATATAACCACCATCTGGACCGGCATTTGTGTCGCGAATGAAGGAGCCTAAATGGACTTCGTAAATATTAAGCGGTTCATCATACGGACGCCATTTTGCCCGCTTGGCTAGCCAATCTTCATCATGCCAAGTAATACGCGGCACATCGACCAACTTAGCCGCACTGCCTGGCTTGCGTTCAAACCCAAACCCGTATGGATCAATCTTCTCATGGGCTATCCCATCAGGACCGATAATCCGATACTTGTATAACTGATTCTTTTCGGCGGCAAGCTCACCGTACCAACAACCGGTGGTGCCTTGCAGTTTCAACGGACTGCCTTGCCAGTCGTTGAAGTCGCCTTCGACGTTGACTTGTTGGGCATGCGGTGCCCAAACGAGGAAGGACCACTTGCCTGGTTCGACTTCATGGGCGCCAAACCGATTGTAACTTTGAAAATCTTGCCCGGAGTTGAAGAGGTATAACCAATCTTTTAATCCCTGAATCATGATCACTCCCCCAATCAAACGATACCGTCGTACATGTGAAGGCTTCTCATTCACTGTACAGCCGGACTTTTACCTACCAATTCAAGTGTAACAGTAAGACTATCAAAAGGCTCAAGAAACGCTCATCAAAAACCTTCACGCACGCCAACATAAATTTTTTGATAAGGCATATACTCCCAGTCCCCGTCTCAATTGTAACCGCTTACCGTTAATATTAACAGCGATTACAATCTTTTCTGTTGAGTTCTTTGTGAGAATACTCTAACATGATAGGTATATTATTTAATGAAACCGCAATGTTCACGCAACGTTACTCTGAAATCAACCTCAGCCGGCTGTTTTCAGTCAGACGCACACAAATACTGGAGGTACTGCCATGAGTGTCAATATTGATTGGAACAATCTAGGCTTCGATTATATGCAACTGCCATACCGTTATGTTGCCCACTGGAAAGACGGGGCATGGGATGAAGGTAAGCTGTCCACCGATCCCAACCTGACGATGAATGAAGGCTCCCCGATTTTGCATTATGGTCAAGGCGCTTTTGAAGGTATGAAGGCTTACCGGACCAAATCAGGAAAAATCCAACTTTTCCGGCCTGACCAAAATGCCCATCGACTGCACAATTCTGCTGACAAACTACTGATGCCGCCATTTCCTGAAGATCGCTTTATTGATGCGGTCAAGCAAGTAGTTGCCGCTAATCATGAATACGTACCGCCATATGGCACTGGTGCTACCTTATACTTACGCCCGATTTTGATTGGTGTCGGCCCCAATATCGGGGTTGCTCCGGCTAAGGAATACATTTTCGATGTCTTCGCCATGCCAGTCGGCCCCTACTTCAAAGGCGGCATGGTGCCAACCAAGTTCATCGTTGCCGATCAATTCGACCGAGCGGCGCATTACGGCACTGGCCAATCGAAAGTCGGCGGGAACTACGCCGCATCCTTGCAAGCCGGCAAATTCGCCCACGAGCACGGTTATGGCGATGCGATCTATCTGGACCCAATTGAACATAAATATATTGAAGAAGTTGGGTCAGCTAACTTCTTCGGCATTAGCAAAGATGGTAAAACTTTGAAAACACCGAAGTCACCATCCATCCTGCCAAGTATCACCAAGTACTCGATTTTGGCACTGGCGCATGATCGGTTTGGCATGACCACTGAAGAAACGAAGATTGCGATTACCGATTTGGATCAATTCGGTGAAGCCGGGGCCTGTGGCACTGCGGCGGTCATCACCCCGATTGCCAGCATCACCTACGAAGACCACGAACATGTCTTTTATTCGGAAACCAAAGTCGGTCCATATACACAGAAACTATATGATGAACTGACGGGTATCCAGTTTGGCGATGTACCGGCACCTGAAGGCTGGGTCGTTGACGTTCCGTTTAATTAATTTAAAAATCATTTATCACTCGGAAACTGTGAGAACTTGCACGCGCTATAACGCATCTGCAATCGCGTACGCCCGCTCACGCTTCCACAAAAAAGCAGCTGCCCGTTTTACCGGCGGCTGCTTTTTTGTGAGGAAAGTCATTTTGCCTAATTCAACAATATAACAGTCAATCAATTCAAAACTTACTAAGCAACTTTACGAAAAAGCCTGGAACCTGACAACCTGAAATTGAAAGCCAAAAACCAATGATGATCACTCAACAGCCTTAACGTGCAAAGGCAATCAAGCGCCAGTAGTTACCTACGCAAGTTTGTAAGGTAATGCGCTGACCGCCGCCAGTACCCGTGATTGCGTTCCATAAATCTTGTCCACTGGCAGTGACGGCATTTGGATTCACTGTCGCCAATTGATAAACATGGTACGTGCGCGGGTTACCAGCAGCGTCGGTCACTGTGATCGGCGAACCAATGCCAAGTGATAGCATCGCGGCAAAAGAACCAGGATTGTGGCCAATAAAATGCGTGTTTTGACCACTATTGTTACTATAATTTGCTTGACCGCCCCACGTTGCAGCTCCAGTGCCCGGTGCTGCAGTCATACTTTCATTTCCAATGATATAAGGCACTGTCACACCTGCAAACATTAGGACGCGGCTCGCGTAAGCAGGTGCTTGCTGTGCTTGCGGTTGTGCTGGTTGTTGAGCAGGTTGAGTTGCCGGTTGTTGCGCCGGTTGTTGTTGCGCCGGTTGGGCAGCAGTCGCGGTTTGTGCTGCAGACGGTGCTGCCGATACAGTCACTTCGGCAGTAGAAGTCGAAGCCCCTGTATTTGAATCAGATGAATCAGAAGTAGCAACAGCTTGTTGACTAGCCGGTGCGCTTGAAGCAACGGATGTACTTGCCGCCCTCTGTGATGATGATGCAGCAGACGTTGGTTTAGTCACTGAAACAGTGCGAACGCTCCATTGCGGATGTGCTGCAGCCTGTGATGCAGGTGCCTTGGCAGCAGTGGCATCGAGCAAATCGTTAGAACTACTTACAGTATTAACTTTCTCCCTCGTGCTTGTGCGCGATCCGGCCAAGTCTTGACGCTGAATGGTGGTGCCTGCTGCAGTGGTGATAAGCAGCCCACTCACGACAAGAGCGAAAGTGATGAGACTTCTGCGTAACATATAGACTCCCCCAGTCCATATCGGCAAAATGACTTACCACATATTCTTTTCGAGATGGCCATCTCATGCTTTTCATTATGGCGCATTAGTTTTGTAGGTAAACATATATGCTTACCGATTGTAAGTGCTTAACGTTATTTTTAAGTTAAATAATCCTTATTTCATGCATTTATCAGTGTTTAACGCCATATTTGCTAAATATTCTTTTCAAAAGTTGGTTAAAACCGTTAGTATTCAAAACGAGTTTTGAGATTCGGTTTTATTTACCCGCTCGTTTCTAACCGGACTGGATCGTTCTCCTCAAAAACCGACTCTTGATTATGAACCATATATGATTCACAATTTAGTTGTCACCTGTTGTTAAGGGGGGGTCATGGTACCAAGTTCAAATCAATTTAAGTTTGTATGCGGTGATAAGGAAATTGTTGCACAAAACGCCAGAGAAGATATTTTAGAACTTAGAAAACTGCTTGGCCTGACTCAGAGAAATAACAGGGAAAGCACATTCCAGTAGAACGACGGTGTTCCGCATTGAACGTAGCGTTGTTAATCGTACTGTTCGCTATACCACAGAACTGCACTTCAAAGTAACGGAGGAGAAGAATGAAGACAACAATTAAGGCCGCTGGGGCGATCATTTTATCAGGATTGCTTCTAACCGGGTGTAGCGGCCAGACAAAAGCGTCACAGGCTAAGCCGTCAGTAGAACCGCAACTGACACTACTTACAAGGCAGGTCAGGAGTCTTTATGCTGATAGTAAATATGAGATGCCTGCCAAGGATCTCAGCAAAGTAGGATTGACCAAGGCGGACAACCAAAAGGCCAAGGTGTATAAACTTCGCGGGGAGCTCTCAAAAGCTCAACAAAAAACTTTCAAAGTGAATCAGCAGCAACTCACCGCAGCAAAACGGATCCTCTCAGTTCAGGACACACTCAACGTTCAGTTGGGCAAAGATCAAGTCCTTAAAGATGAGAATTTGAAGGTTCAGGATCTCAATACTGATTTTACATATCTCAAAAAAAATAAAGCCATGTTTGCTAAAACGATCCAAGGCAAGATCGAATTGTTGAATAATGAAGTTAAGGCAGTGAGTCTCATAAAAGCAGCCGTTGCAGGTGATCCCGATCAAGGCAAGATTGACCAGGCACGTGATGCAATCAATGCTGTTAACGTCAAGGCGTTCAAAGAGAAGTATTTGCCTCAACTAGACGAAGCAATTAAAAAGTTGCCAAAGGATCAGCAAACGGAACAGGCTAAGAAACAAGCCGCTGCGGGCGATCCGCAACAAGCTTCTATTGCACAGGCAGCTGCTTCATCTAGTAGCAGTGTCACAGTAGCAAGTAGTCAGGGAACAACCCAAGCGGCAGCGGCCAATAACACAACGAGCACCGGTGCTGGCGTGCAAAATTCAGCCGGTGGCAGTAGTAACAGCGGTGCTTCCAACAACGGCGGTAGTGCAGTACAGCCAAGCAGCAGCAAAGTGCTCGGCGTTCAGTTTATCAGTCAAGAAGCAGCCGGCGCACCGATGGGTTGTGAGGCTGCGAGTGCCTTAGAAGCGTTGCATTATAAGGGACATGCAGCTGGACATAATCTGGCGACATTCCTAAAGACGATGCCAATTGCCGCGAACGGCAATCCTTATCAGGGATTTGGCGGTACGCCTTATGCCGTGGTCGACGGTGTTTATCAGTCAATCTTCCCAAGTGCATTCACGCCATGGGTTAGTCAATTTGGCGGTGTAAGCAATATCAGCGGCAGTAGCTTAGACGGCATTATCAGCCAAGTGGCTGTCGGTAACCCAGTTGTTGCTTGGGTGACATTGAATTATCAAGGTCCACAGTGGCATCATTATGATTGGGGCAACGGGATCGATAATGCGCATGTTGTGACAGTGGATGGCTACAATGACAGTTCAATGCACATTGTTGATCCAGAGAATGGTAGTTACTGGATCAGTAAATCGGCATTTAACGCAGCTTATAGCTACATGAAATTTGCGGTAGCGGTACAATGAAATCATATATATTGAAGAAATGCAGTTGATTCAGAATGGCTATATCCGTTTAGTAGAATTACCCAACATCTGGATATTTATTGAAGCTGGACATAATTGATAGCTATCGAAGCAAAACAAACAGTTTTCCTAAACAGCGGAAAACTGTTTGTTTTTTTTATGGGTGATTTATTGGGGTTTTAAAGCTATCAATGCCAAGACGGAGTAATCGTAGGCCAGTTGGGAATCAACCGTGCAAATAACACAGCACCCCTGCTTGAGGCTGATGTTGTTAAATGACTTTTAGATCGCAGGCTTTGCAGGCTAAAAACGCCGTTTCCGCGCTATCTCCATGTCGCAAGCGCCATCTGGCCAGAGATTGTGGTGTTTGACACGGTGAAAAATCTTCTATCCAGAATTTCCTTGGATTATTTGGGATCTATTGAATCACAGGTTCTAATGAATCACAGGTTTTAAGGGACAATTATGGCTAACTTTTTTGCTTGAAAAGAGGTAGTTGTTAGGAAAGCACCTGTTAAAAGCGCATAAAAAACTGCGACAACGTCCGAATTTTTTCGGAAACGCTGTCGCAGTTTAATACCATGATGAAGCTTAAATACTGCCGCCATGAACCTCAGTTGCTGCCATGGTCAAGATGAAAGCATTGGGGTCGATTGCATGGACTAAGTCAATCAGATGGCGGAAGTTGGCTTGTTCGACCACGACCATCAACATCTCCTTAGACTCATCCGAGAAACCGCCAACGACGCGCTGCACCGTTAAGCCGTGCGGCGTTTCGTCGCGGACTTGCTGTTTAATCGTCGCCAATTGCGGACTCATGATGTAAACTGCCTTTTTCCGGTCAAAACCGGTTTCGACATAATTCATGACCAGTCCGGTAATCGCCAAAGCGAACACGGCCAAGATGAAGGCCTCGACGCCGGATACGGGGATGTTAAAAAGTGACACGATCACATCAGTGGCTAGTAGCATGACTGATGGTTTCAAGCCAAAGTATTTTTTGAAAATGAGCGGCGGAACCGTGGTCCCACCGCTTGAGGCATCCATTTGGTACAGGAACCCAACACCAAAGGCAAACACAACACTGCCGACGATGATCGCCAGCAACCGATCTGTGACCAGGTTGATTTCCGGCGTCAGCCATAGCAGCAATGGCAACATGAAGCTGCCGAATAAAATGCGTTTTAAGGTGCTGCGATCCAAGAAGAACCAAGCTAAAAGCAGCATAAGCAAGTTGACGCCCATGGTGGTGATGCCGACTTGAATGCCGGCAACTTCTTGAACCAAAATGGCAATTCCGGTTGCGCCGCCAGCTGCGACAGCGTGAGGTGCGTAGAACATGTTAATACTGATTGCGATCAGCTCCAGCGCTGCCACGATCCAAAACCATTTGAATATCGGATGACGCATCGTTTTCTGCATCAAGCCACCCTTTCTGTTAATCATGTTTAAACCGACTCTTATCGTACTAATAACTATACTGGAAAAGTGGTGGTGTGACAAACAGGCGTTATTTGGCGTGTGGTTTGGTTTTTATGTTCTATTTCTGTTAGGAAATTTCCGAAAGCCCGGGGTGGCGACCGCGAAGCTAGCGCACTGGGCACGACTTCAAGCCCGCAAAGCCCCCACGGTCTTGAAGCTCGGCCTTGGTCTAGGCGGAGAAAACCATTCCACCAAGACCAATTTCAGTGCTGAGCCCATCGCCGCTCCGCCAGCCCTCATCATTTTATTCTAGAATTCGAGAGAAGTTGACGCTCACACTGTTAATGAAATGATGCGAAATAACACCTGCTTAAAACAGCCAACCCAAGATATAACCGCCATTTTAAAAATTAGGAACCACACCTAGACAGTACCCACGCTTTCTAGTCCTCTTCCCGCAATTCACCCAAGCGCCGCTTCAATACCTCAACCTCATCTTGTAGCTCGGTGCCAATGTCAGTTTCTGCTACCGTTCGGCGGCGGGCTTCGGTTTCGACGACGCGGCGGGTTGAAATGATATCGGTGAGGTTGGCGATGGCGTCGGCTTTTGTGGTGAATGGTTGGTGCGTTACTAGCTGCATACCATAGGAATTATCCAAAAGCGTGTAACCGCCGATTCCGGTGGTTTTTTGATACGGTTTAGAAAAGCCGCCGTCGATGACGATCATTTTGTTGTTTGCCATAATGGGATCGGTGCCTTTTTTGACTGGCGTATGCCCATTAATGACATGGCCGACTTCAGGATCGAGGACAAATTCCGCCAAGATCTTTTTGATAAATTCTGGGTCCTTACGCAAGTGATAATACGGATTACGGCCTTCGACATGGGCTTTCGGATCGCTAATGAAATAGCGTTCAAAGGTCGTCATGTCGTGCTTGCCAAAAAGCGGTGAATTTGGACCGGTCCAGAGATACCACATCAGATCGGTTGCTAAGTCTGCATTCTCCGTTGGTTGACTGTATGCCAACCGAAGATTTGCTTCCAGCATGTCAAATAGTTGACGGCCAGTATAAGTCGTTCCTTTAATGGTCAAGCCAATAAAATTGCCATCCTCGTCCACCGGCACACACCCGTGCAGCAACAAATTCCGGTTGTACCGCAAATACATACTGCCGTGATCAAGTAAAAAATCCATGTGGCGATGCAACTTTTCGGAGTGCGTAAAGGACTCAACCAGCGAGTCAATGACCTCTTGCTCCTCTGGCAACAACTTGTAAGGATCAGCCGGATCAACCGTCGCAAAACAGCCGTTTTCAATTGTATAAGTATCACCATTCAACTTGATGGTTGAAAAATCAGGTGCCAGTTTCTCCAGCACTAGCCGATGATCCATGTCAAATTCAGGCCGACGTTTAATCACTGGTCCTTCCAGCTTAAACTGAATCATCGCAATCGCCTGATGAATCTGGGTAATTTGAAGTCGCTCCGCCTCAGTAATTGGTCGATCTGATCGCTCCATTTTTGGTGAAAAGGCGGGATTATCTTGATAGTATTGTTCCGCTAATCGGGCCAAATGCCGCAAATTAATCCCATAAACATCTTCGAGAATACTTAAATTGTTATACCGCGCGGAAATCCGCACCAAATTGGCAATGCACAAAGCCGAGCCCGCGGCGCCGCCGATCCAAAGAATATCATGGTTGCCCCATTGAATATCCACTGAATGACGCCGATCACGTCTAATCAAGCTTTCAACCACCTGATCCGGCGCCGGTCCTCGATCATAGATATCGCCTACAACGTGAAAGTGATCTACCGTTAAACGTTGAATCGTTTGACATGTTGCCGCAATCCACTGATCGGCCTGTTGAAGAACGATTAAATTACGAATAATTTGCCAATAATAAGCCAGCTTGTCAGGCGTATCGGCATCATTGTACAGCAACTCTTCGGTGATATAGACAAACTCCGGTGCCATCGCCTTGCGAACTTTCGAACGCGTGTATTTGGTCGCGGTGAACGCCAGCAAGCGAATCAACCGGCGAAAAGTCGTCAAATACCACTGTTGCAAGTCATCCCCTGCCATCTCCCGATGAATCGCCGCCATTCGCTCAGACGGATAGTACACCAAAAAAGCGAAGCGCTGCAGGGTCGCCTCCGTCATTTCATCGCGAAAACAGGAACGAATTTTGCTTTTCACATTCCCGCTGCCGTTCCGCAAAACATGCTGAAAAGCGTTATACTCCCCGTGGATATCGCTCATAAACGCTTCCGTCGGCTTAGGCAAATTCAAAATGGCTTCCAGATTAATGATTTCAGTCGCAATCGCTGGCACCGTTTGATACTTCGCCGTCAGTTCACTGTATAAGTCCATGAAACAGCTTCCTTTCACATATACCAATTTTGGCTCATGGCAATATCATAGCATAATCCTCTAGATTGTATACGGTTTCAGCTAATTTCACCATTTCCGCTTGAAAAATGACCTCTGATTCAGCTCTGTCGTTACTATCATGTCCTAACATTCATACAAAAAAAGCCCAAATGATCCCTAGCTAATAGTCAATGATGAATGTCCAACAGTAAACAGCGACCAGTTCTCGGTTCACCTTCATCCTGCGATTGTCAATTGCTCATCAAAACCAACTCGGTAACACCCAAAGCATACGCACCAAGGTCTCCTCACCCATGACGCTGGGGCCACCATACGCTAATGACCAATCGCATCAAAAAGCACAAAAAAACCGTCTAACCATAGACGGCTTTCATTGAAACAACTAGTAAAACTAACCTAACTGTGCGCGTTTTTAAACACTTGAGGTACTGAGCAACGCCGCCCACAACTTCTGGCGCCGAACTTCGCGTGGCAAAAATACCCGCACCGAGTCCTGATTAAACCCAAATAACAGACGACGATCATCCACAATGATCGGCCGGCGCAAAATCGCTGGATGCTCGGACAAAAGGGCGACCGCTTCCTTCAACGACAACGCATCAAAGTCAATATCAAGGGCCTGAAACGCCTTTGAACGACGGGAAACTAAACTATCAATGCCATCTTCCGAACGAGCGAGCAATTCCAAAATCTGCGGCTTGCTAATACCTTGCTTTGAAAGCGAAATCTCTTGAAACGGTAATCCATTCGCTTCAAGCCAAGCTCTAGCTTCACGACTCGATTTTGACGAGCCCGATGTATACAACTTGATCATCCAATCACCTCTCAACGAAACAACAATTATTTATTATTGTTTCTTTGCCAATACCACCCACACATTAGATGCCAATCACATTCACAAGCCAAAAAGATTTACTCACGACACGTTTTTATTCTCTTTATAATAACTTACCATAGTCAGATGATTTTTACAATAATGGTACTCATAATTTTGCTCATAGCCATCAGTGACAGCTAATCATTGAAAAGCCATCTAAATCATCTTTCAAAATGAGAAGTCCCTCCTGAATAAAAGTAGTAAAGCCCATAAATAACAATTGCACGAACATAAAAATCGTCATGATTTCTTGTGAATTACTAGCACAATCCTTGATACATTATTTTTGCATCAGCGGTTAGTACACAACAAACTTAGCACAAGCTTATATCGCTTTCAATAACATTTTTTCGAAAATTTAATTTCAAATACTAACAATTAAATAAAATCGATGACAGGAAAACAGCAAATTCCTTAGAGGCTCATGGCATTTCGAATTGATTCAAAATCATCGACTGCCAAAATTCACAAGAAAAGCTGCGCACAATTTATTTTAAATTTTATTATACGACTTATTGTAGACCAAAAAAACCGCCAAGTGCATGTGCACTTGACGGCAGACGCGAACATTACTTCGCACCATCGGCTACTTTCTTTGATTTACCAGCTGTCGGTTGCTTCTCACTAATCACAATTGCATCATCAACCAGATCAGCTTGCAACTTCTTAGCCTTTAAATGATCCAAATAGAAATCAGTCACCTTATCGCGGATGTTGCGTTCGATCACACGCCGTAATGGCCGTGCGCCCATTGCTTCATCGTAACCTTGTTCAATCAGCCAATCCTTGGCTGCGGCGGTAACGGTTAACGTGATCCCCTTCTTGGTCAAGGTGGCGTTAACGTCATCAAGCATCAAGTCAACAATCTTACCTAAATCTTTCTTGGTCAGATGACTAAACTCAACGATCCCGTTAAACCGGTTCAGGAATTCAGGACGGAAGTAAGGTGCCAACCGCTTCATCAGATCTTCGTCTTGCTCCTTCTTGCCAGTCAGCGTCTCGTTGCCAAAGCCAGCATTGGAAGTCGCGATGATCACTGTGTTCTTAAAGTCAACCACGTTACCTTGACCATCCGTCAACCGACCATCGTCCAGCACCTGAAGTAACAGAGTCAAAACTTGCGGATCCGCCTTTTCGATTTCATCAAGTAAAACAATCGAATACGGATTGCGACGTACTTGTTCGGTCAAGGTGTTGTTGTTGTCGTTATAGCCAACATACCCAGCACTGGTACCGATCAACTTGGACACTGCCGTACGATCACTGTATTCAGACATATCCAAGCGAATGATCGCATCCTTGCTGCCAAAAAGATCTAACGCCAATTGCTTAGCCAATTCAGTCTTGCCGACACCGGTAGGCCCGACAAAGAGGAAACTGCCAATTGGCCGATTGCCTTCATCAAAACCGGCTCGGTTGCGGCGAATGGCGCGAGCGACCATCTCAACGGCTTCATCCTGACCAATGACCTTGCCCTTCAGACGCTTACCAATACCCTTCAGACGTTCAATATCGGAAGCGCCAAGTTTGGAAACTGGCACACCAGTCAAGCGTTCAACCGCAGCCGCTACATCATTAGGCGTTGCAACGACAGGCTTCTCGTCTTTCGTACCATCAAGCTGATGTTGCTTGTCGGCAATCGTCTTCTTAAGGTTAGCGGCTTTTTCGAAGTCCTCCGCCTTGGCTGCAGCATCCTTTTGTGTGTTCAGATCCTTAATCTGTTTCTCGAGTTCAACCTTATCAACAATCGGATGCTTGCTTGCCAAATGCGCCGCCGTCATGTCAATCAAATCAATGGCTTTATCCGGCAATGACCGCTGTGGTATATATTGGATACTGTAATCAACCGCAGCCTTCAAAACATTTTCTGGCAATTGAACGTGATGATGCTGTTCATAAAGCTTCTTGATGCCTTCCAAAATCTTAACGGTATCAGCCGCAGTCGGTTCATTAATGGTGACATCGTTGAACCGCCGTGCCAACGCGCTGTCCTTCATGATCGTGTTGCGATACTCATCTTGCGTCGTTGCGCCAATCACGGTAATCTCACCGCGAGATAGCGCCGGCTTGATGATATCGGCCAACCCTTTGCCGCCAGACTCTTCACCGCCAGTCGCACCGGCACCGAGAATTTGATGGATTTCATCAAAGAACAGAATCACGTTGCCTGCCGCTTTGACTTCTTTGATCAGATTCTGAATCTTCTCTTCAAAACTGCCACGATACTGCGTGCCAGCTTCAAGGTTCGACAAATCAATCGACCAAATCTGCTTGTCCTTGATCGACTCGGGCACATTACCTTTGACAATCGCCTGCGCCAAACCTTCAACAACCGCCGTCTTGCCGACACCGGCATCCCCGACCAAAATCGGGTTATTCTTCGTCCGACGACTCAAAATTTCTGCTGTTTCTTGAATTTCATGCTCACGACCGATCACAGGATCAAGCAAACCATCCTTAGCTTCCTGCGTTAAATTACGCCCAAGCTTTTCAAGAATGCCACCTTTTTTAACCGCTTGTTCACCAGTCGTTTCAACTGGAATTTCGTCACCTTGCTTCGGCAACTGCCCAGTTGCCCGATACTGCGCGAATTCATCTGGCGTCATTTCGTGACCATTTACCACATAACGGGCAGATTCACCTTTGCCCATACCTTGTAACATTTGATTAAAAACATCATCCATATCATGATTGAAAAACGGATCGTTAAAGTTTGCCATAACTTCATTCCTCCTTGTTGGGAAAGTACTCGGAAAAGGCGTGGTACGCAGCTTTACAAAACGCGCTCGCGGGTCGCAGCAACCTCCGTGTAAGGACCTTGAACCTAACTGACCAAAACCCAGTCAGTTAGGTTCAAGGCCACTTACGCTCCGGTTGCTAAACGCTCCCGCTCGCGCTCTGCTCCATAGCAAAAAGTACTCCCAGGCGCACTGGCAGTACTTTTGTGTCGAACTTATTCACTTGTTGGCACGTTTGCCGTTGCGCCTTTTCCTTGTTTACATAAAGTAGTATAGCATGATTTTAGCACTCATGCAAGGAGAGTGCTAAAATTTTTCAAAACTATTTTCATAGGCAAACAAACAGGCCGTCTAATACCGTGACAAAAGCCGCTTTTCAACTTTATGCTCATTAAAACGCACCAACGGATCCCCGTTAACAAGTGCTCGGGCATTCTCTTCAAAAATGTGTGCCTTCTTCTCACCACGCTTGCGAGTTAAGCGCTTGAAGGCATCACTCATTTCGTAGCTCCGGCCTGGCAAATGATGGGCGTCGGACGCAAAAACATGCGCCAAGCCAGCATCGATGATATCTTCAGAAAATTGCTGCACCTTTTTGCCAAACGTGCCAACATAACTGCTGGCCGTCACTTGGGCAAAGGCACCGCGTTCAATCATCTGGTAAAGCAACCCCGGATGCTTCATCAAACGAGTATTGCGCTCAGGATGGACAATCACAGGAATCATCCCACGCTGCATCACCTCAAACAACATGTTCTGGGTATACAGCGGCACATCATCAGACGGAAATTCAATCAACACATAATGACCCGACGCGTCGCAAGTCAAAATATCCCCATGATCAATCGCGTCCAACAACTGGCCATTAATCCGAACCTCTTGGCATGGATAAATCGTCAACGGAATGTTGTTGCGATCCAACTCTCCTTGAAACTCATCTGTCATACGAATCACATCCGCAGCGTGATTCGTATACCGTCCATTCATGTGGTGCGGCGTCATCAACGCATGCGTGATCCCGTCCGCAACCGCCGCTTGTGCTAAATCTAATGAAGTCATCAAGTCTTTCGACCCATCGTCAATGCCCGGTAGCATATGACAGTGTACATCAATCATCTTTCAGTTCCCCTTCCAATATGTACTAGTATCTAATGAAGCGCTGACAAGGTCAAATCGTTTTTTGTAACAGTTTGTTAACGATTTGCAATAAAACCCCATCAGCCGCGCGAGATTCCCAACTTTGCGGTATAATATTGGAATATTCGGACACTATGGAGGAAATGAGGTTTAGAAATGAAAAAGATCCTAGTACGCGTTTTACTCGTGCTACTCGTTGCCGCTCTTGGGTTTGGCGGTTTCGTGTATTACATGGTACATAATTCCACGTCCCAGATTTACTCTTATAATAAGAAGACGAATAAATCGTCGGACGATAAGACTGCTAGCAAAAAGTCCGTTGCTTACTTGTTACTCGGTACAGATACTGGGGAACTCGGAAGATCATATAAGGGCCGTACAGATACTATGATTGTCGTTGTAGTCAATCCTAAATCAAAAACAACGACGATGGTCTCCGTACCTCGTGACACTAAAGTCAATTTTGACGATGTCACGATTAAAATTAACGCAGCCTACTCTTATGGCTCTTCCGATACAGCCATGGCTGCCGTTGAGAAGCTCTTAAACATTAAATTAGACGGTTATATGCTTGTAAACATGAAAGGCCTTGAACAGCTGGTTGACGCTGTTGGCGGCGTGACAGTGACATCCCCACTCAGTTTCGACTATGAAGGTAAATCATTCGTCAAAGGTCAATCCTATGATCTCTCGGGCAGCGACGCATTGAAGTTCTCGAGGATGCGCTATGACGATCCACAAGGCGACTATGGGCGGCAGATGCGTCAACAACAAATCCTCACCGCAGTTATCGGCAAAGTTAAGTCAAACCCGACAACCGTTCTAAGCCAAAAGTTCTTAGATGCGGTTGGTAAAAATGTTCGAACCGATGTGTCTCTGGGTTCGGTTAAGAACTTAGCAATGGAATACCGCGATGCTGGCAATACGATCAAGAGCGATCAGTTGCATGGTACAGGTCAGAATATTGATGGTCAGTCTTATGAAGTCATGTCTGATTCGGAAATCACACGCGTGCATAATGTGATTCAAAATGCAATAGATGCAAAGTAGCCAAAACTAAGAGCTGCCTACCAATGCTGAAAAATCAACATTGGTAGGCAGCTCTTTTTGAATCTGCAATAGATGATATAAAAATTTATTTTCCGATTATCTGCAAAAATTCCTTCAACGCATCCTGCCAAGTCTCAATCTTGAAGCCTGTCGCTTTGGTCTTGCTTAGATCCAAGATTGAATGCCGCGGGCGCCATGCCTTTTGCGGGTACTCAGCAGAAGAAACGGGCTTCACCGTCACGTCTTTGTTTGCCAAGATGGCACTCGCAAATTCATACCAGTTACAGCTGTTGTCATTGGATAAATGATAAATCCCATAGGCCAACTTTTGATCCACTGCGAAGGTCATGAATTCGGCTAGATTTTTGGTCCATGATGGTCGACCATATTGATCATCGACAACCGTCAGCTCCTTATGCGTCTTAGCGAGATCCAGCATGGTATAAACAAAGTTGTGACCATATTCGCCAAACACCCATGAAGTGCGAATAATATAATACTTCTTGAGGTATTTCTGAACCTGCTGTTCGCCTTCATACTTAGCGCGGCCGTACTCATTACGCGGTGCCGGTTGATCATCAACGGTGTAAATATCTTTTTTGTCGCCATCAAAAACATAATCCGTGCTGATATAAACTAAAGTGGCGTCAATGGCCGCTGCCGCCTTGGCCAAAATACGGGTGCCGTCAACGTTGACCTTCTGATTCAACGCCTTGCCTTCATCTTCAGCCTTGTCCACGGCTGTATAGGCAGCACAGTGGTAAATCAGATCAGGCTGATAATCCTTGAAATACTGATCAACCGCCTTTTCATCAGTGATATCCAAGTCATGGGCATCTGTCCCGCGATAGGCAATATCGCGTGAATCAAGCAAATGCCGTAATTCGGTGCCGAGTTGACCCTGTGCACCGGTAATCAAAATCTTCATGTCTCTTCCCCTCTACATCTACAAACTAACGAAACAACGATTGAAAATAATCATCAGTCTTGATCTAGCAGGGATCATTGACCGTGTTCCTGATACTTTTCTTCAACAGCAGCTTTTTCATCTTGCCACCAGTCACGGTGTTCGGTGTACCACTTGATGGTATCGGCCAGGCCTTCTTCAAAGTCGGTGTACTGCGGCTTCCAGCCGAGTTCTTCACGAGTTTTGGAGGCATCAATAGCATACCGCATATCATGACCCGGACGATCTTTCACCTGATCGTAATAGTCGGTTGGCTTGCCCATTAATTTCAAGATGAGCTCAAGAACCGTCTTATTGTCTTTTTCGCCGTTGGCACCAATGAGGTAGGTTTCGCCAATCTTACCTTTGGTCAGAATGTCCCAAATGGCCGAGGAATGATCATTGGTGTGAATCCAATCACGGACATTCTTGCCGGTGCCGTAAAGCTTGGGTTTGATACCACTCAGGATATTCGTAATTTGCCGAGGAATGAACTTTTCAATGTGCTGATAGGGACCATAGTTGTTTGAGCAATTTGAGATTGTGGCCCGCACCCCGAATGAGCGTGCCCACGCATGTACCAACATGTCACTAGCAGCCTTCGTTGAGGAGTATGGGCTAGAAGGATTGTAACGGCTATTGACTGTGAATTTCTCGCCAGGACCTTCACCATGGCCGGGCAAATCCTCGCGCAATGGCAAGTCACCATAGACTTCATCAGTCGAAATGTGGTGGAATCGCACATCATATTTTCTGGCCGCTTCAAGCAACGTATAAGTCCCGATCACATTACTATGCAGGAATGGATCTGGGTTAATCAAAGAATTGTCATTGTGGCTTTCAGCGGCAAAGTTAACCACCGTGTCAACTTTTGCCATCCATTTATCAACCACTTCTTTATCGGCAATATCGCCAACCACCAACTGCACCCGGTCACCAAGCAAATCGGCAATGTTAGCCTTATTCCCGGCATAAGTCAGTTTATCGAGCACAATAATCTGAACATCCGGATGGTTACGATAGACAAAATGAACAAAGTTGGAGCCGATGAAACCGGCACCGCCAGTAATCATAAGTTTCATTATTAAATCTCCCCGTAAACAAAATTATTTTCAGCATCTTTGAGTTGCGGATGCTTCTTGTCTTTATCAGACATAATTAAGTGATCTGTCGACATTGGCCATTGAATTCCGATATCCGGATCATCAAACGCAATCCCGCGATCAGATTGCGGGGCATAAAAGCCTTCAACTTTATAGCAGAAGTTGACATTAGGCGTCAGCGTAATAAACCCATGGGCAAAGCCTTTCGGCACGAAGAGTTGCCGATGATTGAATTCGCTTAAAATGTACCCTTCCCACTGGCCATAGGTCGGTGAGCCTTTACGAATATCAACCAACACATCTTCAACCACACCAGTCACAACCCGAACCAGCTTGGTCTGGGCATCAGGCGCCATTTGATAATGCATGCCGCGTAAAACGCCGGCTTCGGCTGAAAGTGACTGGTTGTCTTGGTTAAAATCATTTGTGATGCCTGCAGCAACAAACTTATCACGCGTGTAGGTCTCGGTAAAGAACCCACGATTGTCACCAAAAACATCGGTTTCGACTAATTTCACATCTTGTAACTTGGTTGGAATCACTTTTAAACTCAAGGTTCTGCCTCCTAGGCTTTTTCATCTGCTAAGCGCAGGATATATTGACCATAATCATTCTTTTTGAGTGGCTGTGCGAGTTCGCGCAATTGATCGCGATTAATATAACCCATCCGATAAGCAACTTCTTCAAGACAGGCAATTTTCAGATTTTGACGTTTTTGAACCGTTTCAATAAAGCTGGCTGCCTCATGGAGCGACTCGTGGGTGCCAGTATCAAGCCAAGCATAACCGCGACCAAGTAATTCAACATCTAACTGACGGCGCTTTAAGTAAGCTTTGTTCACATCGGTAATCTCCAACTCGCCTCGCGGTGACGGCTTGAGATTTTTGGCAATGTCGACAACCTGATTGTCATAGAAATACATGCCGGTGACCGCAAAGTTGCTAGCCGGATGTTCTGGCTTCTCAACAATCGACTGAACATGATGGTCAGCGTCGAACGAAACGACCCCAAATCGTTCCGGATCATTGACTTGATAACCGAAGACAGTTGCGCCCGCCGTCTTCGCAGCGGTGTGCTGAACCAACTTGGACAAGCCACTGCCGTAAAAGATATTGTCGCCAAGAATTAAGCAAACAGAATCGTCACCAATAAAGTCCGCCCCTACTATGAAGGCCTCTGCAAGGCCGTTTGGTTTATCCTGAACCTTATAAGTAATGTTAATCCCCAGTTGTGAGCCATCTTTCAAGAGATCTTCAAAACGATCAATATCTCTCGGTGTTGAAATGACCAATATATCCCGGATGCCCGCAAGCATCATCGTTGATAAGGGATAATAGATCATTGGCTTGTCATAAACTGGGACCAACTGCTTCGAGACGGCCTCTGTGATGGGATATAGCCGTGTGCCCGATCCCCCTGCTAGAATGATACCCTTCATTAATTGCTCCTCCTCGTATAGTCAAAGTTGCACTGAAACTTTGCTTTATCGTAAAGTTCAAGAACAATCTGTATTTTACCAGTTTCTGGCAATTTTTTGCCCTTACTTTTAATATTGCTATCGCCATTACTTCACGACAGCTAGAAATAACCTCAACACAGATATTCAAATTTGGGACTTTACTGTGACTCATGACGCACTGGCCAAATCAAACCGACTAAGAACACACTATCAATAAAAGTTATTGCAAGGTTTGACCGGATTGTACGCCCGTCACCATTAATGTTTGATCAGAAATAAAAGCGATCTCCTGATGGAAACCGCCTTAAATCAAACTTCTTAGATTTTACGTTCAACAGTCTGTGGCTTCTAGTATGCGCCTGTTGGGTGAACGACAACAATGACCGTCTTCAAAAGAATCTTTAAATCCTCAAAGAAACTTGCATTATTAATATAATGAATATCTAATGCTACCATCTCAGCAAATCCTAGATCGTTGCGTCCTGAGATCTGCCATAGTCCCGTTACCCCCGGAACAACGGACAAACGTTGACGATCATAGCTTGTATATTTCACTACTTCACGTGGTAAGGGGGGTCTTGGTCCTACAAGACTCATATCACCACGTAAAACATTATAGAGTTGCGGTAACTCGTCAAGACTATATTTCCTCAGTACACGCCCAACTCGTGTGATTCGAGGATCATTCTTAATTTTGAACATAGCTCCTTCAACATCATTCTTCTTCAACAGTTTATCAACAAGTTTATCGGCACCTACCACCATCGATCGGAACTTCCACATTTGAAAAGTTCTTCCTGCCTTGCCAAGTCTAGTCTGAGAATAAAAGACTTTTCCGTGCGGATCGTCCACTTTAATCAGTATAGCAATCACTAAAAATACCCCGCTAAGCAAAATGAGGCCAAGCAAACTTGCTGTAAAGTCGAAACATCTTTTTGTGAATATGTATGTTACCGTTAATCCATCAAGATTAACTTGCTCATCTTGTTCACCCCTGTGCCCAGATGCTGTTTCCAAATTCACGCCTCCAATGTTTAAAAAGATTGTGACAAACTCCCCAAATTGCCTGTTCACAACATTTTATAATATTCTTAAGACTTGAGCAAGTGCATAATTCTCCTCAGGGACTATTCACCAAATGTATAAAACAATCTATGTAAGAGATAATTTGTCTATTTAAAGCTGGTTAGTCCATCGAGGCGTTCAATTTATCTTACATTTGAAAAAACCACTTATCTTCTTATTATTTATTAAACCTAAATTTAAAAATTTATTTACTTCTAGACATCAAGAAAAGTCGAGCTCTAGAAATAAATGGTGCCTTTATTAAAATTGTCCCAACAATATATACTACTATGCCCACAGAAATCTGGAAAATGATATGAAGAACTGAACTACTTTGAACTTGATTGATCGGATATACTATGGCAAACATAATCGTTCCGGGGATAAGATACTTTGGCAATCCCCAAAACAACTTATAGACCGAAACTTGTTTGCGAACTATCAATATTTGGCAAGTTGTGACGGTTACTTCCGAGAATACTGTAGCAACTACAGCCCCCATTACACCAAAATTTTCAATCAACAAAACATTCAGAACAATATTCACTAAAGCACCCATAGAAATGGCAAATGTATATTTTTTGGTTTGATTCGTTGGCAATAAATACTGATTCCCAAGGACATTTGTCCAAGCAACTGGCAAAATAATCAGCGACATAACAAAAATCAGGTCTCCCGTAATAGCAAACTCCGGTCCCATAAATAAAGTGGCAAACTTTTTTGAAATAGCCGCAAGCCCAAATCCTAAAGGAACAGAAATAAACGAGACAAAATCAAACGATGCATATAAAAAGGAATGTAGCTTCTTCATGTCCTTTTTTGCAAATACATTTGCCATTCTTGGTAACATGACAGTACTAATTGAAGTTACGACCGCTAATGCCATCTTGATGATTTTATCCGAGCTGTCATAGAACCCTGCGCTCCGAACGCCACTGATATTTCCAAGCATTGTTTTATTTAAAATTAAATATACTTGCATTGTAATTTCTGGAATAAACAGCGCTATCGACGGTCTAAGATGCCGAAAAGGTCTTAGTGTCGAGAAAATAGGCTTTTTGACGTAGTGCCCTAAATATCCCCACAGAGAAATATTTCCTATTAACGTCGAAAGTCCAAGAATTGTAATATAAACGCCAGTGTCATTTGGAGTTTTTACAAAGAGAAAAATACTCGCAACCGATAAAGACTTCACCAGAAAATTACGGACAACAGTTCGCTTAAAATCTTCCATTCCCATAAATAGCCAAGAAATATCCAATGATGCTGCGAGTAGCTGAATAGACTGCAATAAATAGAACCTTGTATATAAGCGTGTTGAAATCAAAAAGAAGAAAAATGCTACAAAAGAAATAAATATTGTAGAAAACCTCAGAAATGTTATCTCCCAAAAAGACTGAGAAATCTTCATAGGATCGTCTCTTTGGAAAGCTATAGTTCTGTTCCCATAAAGTGTGACCCCAATACTTCCAAATAGAACAAAGTACTGTATGATCGAGTTTGTATAAGCGTTGATACCAACTCCATCACTTCCTAAAACTCTTGTAATGTACGGCGTGGTGACCATAGGAACAATTAAAATGAACACCTGATAGCTGACGTTGTATAAGTAGTTTTTAATTATTGACATACATTAATTCTCGTTTTGTTTTTTTCTTGGGAACCACTTTATTTGCTCAGCAGACGTTAACGGTTGATAAAGGCTTGAGATATTCTCTCTAACCATTTCAGTGGTTAACTTTGAAAAATCCAAATTTAGTAATGTCTGAACCATCTCAGGTCGAAATCTAAACTTGATCGTTTTAGCAGGAACACCGCCAACAATTGAATAAGGTGCAACATCGTCAGCTACAACAGCCCCAGCTGCAACAACTGCCCCCTGGCCGATTGTAACCCCCGATAGTATTGTTGCTCGATATCCAATCCAGACGTCATCGCCGACAAGAATATTGCCCTTCGACAGTCCTTCAAATTTGTCACTCTGTAATAGTTTGGCTTTGAAAGGAAAGCTTGAAACTGTATCGAGACGGTGATCGGCATTTAAAATAAACATGACTTCGCTTGCGATTGAGCAGAAATTTCCTATCGATAATTTTACATCTCTATTATAATTATAGACATTCAACTGTCCGTATGTACCATGCCCTACACGGACACTATTTAAGTCGAATATATTTCCGGGTGCTGTTTCGTTGTCTAAATTTCTATCCCGCCATTTTTTGTTGAATCGTCTCAACGCAAGATTTTTTCGTAAAGAATAAAACATCATTGTCCTCCCAAAAAGTCAATCAGGAAATTCATCGTTTTGCCTCAACGCATTTCTAATAGCTTCTAGATAACCATAACCAAATTTCTTATCAGGTTCTAAATAGCATCCTTCTGCCCATTCATTCCATGCATTGACAAAAATATATTCGGAGTTGTACTGATTTCTTGCTTTCTGTATCAGCTGAGACAGGTATGTCTCAAACTTTTTTGGACTACTTCCAATAAACGAAGAACCCTCAGAACCTCGCCGAGGAGTGTTATCCCAATTCACGAATAAACCTGGAAAGATATTTTTCGAATGGACTCTACGTCTAATGATATTCTTGCAGTAAGCATCATAGGATCGTAATTGAACATTGGATCGTCTGTTGAGTTTTGATTTTAGTTTGAAATACAATGAGGTTGCGCCAAATCTTAAACCCTTGCTTATTCGTTTCTGTGTACCAGTATATCCTGGCTCGTACATAATACGATAGTCACCAGATTGGCTTGTCCCTCCTTCAGAAGTATTCCACTCTGCACCTTGTATGGCAAATGTAAGTCCAGACAACCCATTTTCTTTCGCTAAACGATCCCACATTTTGAACATGTTTCTATATTCAGGAAAAATCTCTGGTTTATACAGAATGAACAGGGGTTTCCCATCAACATTGATATAGCGAGAATCTTTAAAAAAAGGCAATAAGTATTCGAAGTGTCGCTGCCAAGTTTCTTTACTGCCGTAATCCTGCTCAATAAGAACATCTTTATCTGAGCCATTCCATCTCCTTGACCAAGTCTCGTTTGCCCAGGAAATACAAAATTTTTGGTCCAGGGTCTTGTCTTTAAGAAAATTTTCAAGCGGTTGCTGCATCAATTTGTGATTTTCCCCAAACCAGTAATGATAAAAGCAAAATCCATAAACACCATACTTATGCGCTAAATCAATCTGCCACCTAAAAACATCATTGTTTAGCAAATTATAGTAATTATCATGAAGTGGTTCACGCGGTTCGTAGTGTCCCTTATATTGTGGGACAGTCTTGCGCGTATTTGTCCATTCTGTGAATCCCTTTCCCCACCAAGCGTCATTCTCTGGGAATGAATGGAACTGCGGTAAATAAAACGCAATAATTTTCATTTTTTCTCCTAGATTCCAAAAAAGATATTTTTTGTAAAAAGCGGCCCTACGACTGTGCTAAAATTCCCAGCACGTATCCCAATCAAATAGATACTGGTCAGAGTTAACAATATTAGTCCAACAGAAATAACGAAGTTATTGATCGGCATCTGTAACCTAGACGTATATCTCTTAACAACAGATGGGCTCCAATTATTAGTAATAACGATATAGTTGAGAACAGCAATGCCTATCTGCATTCGATACATTTCAGGCGTGTAATTAATAACAAATGGTATGGTGTTCAGTGCTAACACATTGATCTTTAAAGCAAAATCTAATTCGCTGCTCTTCTCCACTCTGAAATGCCTCAATAATATCAAGATGGCAAGCGTCAAAATTGCAAATATGGCAATTCTTGTAAGAGAATTAATCATCATGCTTGCTCTTGTCGAATCGTATTGAGCCGACAAATAAGCGTCAATTCTTGCTGAAGCGCCAAAGAACGATGCCAGCCATGAGATAAGCCGCGGTCCGATTAAGGTTGAGAATAAGATGCTAAAACTGATTGTAAAAAACACGACGCCTCTGTCTTGAAGTTTCTTACCCATTAGAAAGATAATCCAGAAGGCACTTGCAGTGTGAATCATCGTAGCAACAAAAATACCTATTAAGAACTTAATGTCATTCTTATCTAAAAGATTGTTTGAAGAACTGTGCTCATCTGGAAATAAGTAATCTAATGAAAACAGCATAACTGAAGTAGCAAGTCCATTTCTTAACTGCGTTACATCCATTGCAAAAGGAAAAACAGAATAACATAGTAAAACGATATTTGGATGCTTTGCTCGCTTCCAGATCGGAATGCTAAGTATACCAAGTTGCAGAAATGCATTCACCATTTTAAAGCCGTTAAAATCAAGCCCTAATTTTCTACATGCACTCATGAAGAAGCTGTATAGAACTTCAGTCTGTCCTTGCCAAAGTTCAGGAGAAGTATACCGGCTTAAATAGACTGGTTCGTCAGCGTTTCCATATGTTCCTGCCAGAAAAATCCAAAGAATCGATAAGGCAACAATAAATAATATTAACGACTTTCTATAACTTAACATGCAAAAAAATAAAAAGAATATGTACAGCCCAACTAACACTCAAATTCCTCCTACGAGTGAACTATTATTTTTTCGAATAATTCAGCTGATTTTTCCCAATCAAGTGCCCGCGTGGTTTTCTTAGCTTGTTCAGAAATCAACTCACGAAAAGATTCATTTCTAATAACTTTAACCATGTTTGCAGCCATGCTCTTAGAGTCCCTTGGTGAAGATATCAGCATGTTTTCTCCGTTAAGTCCAATTTCTTTTGCAAATCCAACATCTGATCCAATAACAACATTCCCATAGCTCATTGCTTCAAGAGGTGTCAGTCCCCACCCTTCCTCTATGCTAGGAAAAATAAAAATGGCTGCTTCTTGGTAAAGTTGCTGCAACAAAAGAATGCTGGGATTTTGAAAATATCGAATGTCTAGATCCCTTGGTAAATTGCTTGAGTCATTCATGCCAAACATTGTCAAATGAATCTTCGGTTCCTCCCTTTTTGCAAGTCGAAATGCTTCTAGTCCGTATTTGACACCTTTTTTTGAGAGCCTATGATTTAACATTAAAATTGAATACGGATCTTTTTTTGCTGAAACCTCTTTTTGTTCAGGACTATCTAATCCGTTATGAACAACTGGAAAAGGTCCAATATCGAGGTTTTCTTTTAATTGGTCGTTTATCCATTCAGAAATAACTATTTTCTTCAAGGGCAATTTATAACTTTGAAGTCCCCTTTGTCGATTATCCCAAATTTCGAAACCTTGAATGAAATAAAACTTTTCCCCTTTGGATGAAGATAGTTTCTGGACTACGTAAGCCGTTGGCCAAGCGGTCGCAATCGTAACATCAGCGTCCCGAACAAATAAAGATATTCCTCGAAGAATATAATGTCCCTTATTGGGATTCTTGACAATCTCCAATAAACCTTTAAGAAAGCTATAAGCATTATGCAACCAGTTTAACAGCACGTTCGAGTATCTATGAAGTCCTAACCCCGTCACTGGAAGATACACATATACGCTATGACCTCGAAGCCGCAGCTCCTCAGCATAACGAAAGATAACTTTGGTACCACCCGATTCTCCAAGTGGGGGTAAGATAAAATTAATGCGCATTCTTTCCACCTTCTAAGCCGGCCCTCATGCCTTCACGCCATCCACTGATACTTGATTTGATCTTTTTCTTTTTATCGGTCTCGTACAAAGTAATCTTAAGTAGCAATAGAATATTTCTCAAAACCCCTCGTATAAAAAAAAGCGATAAGTGATGCTTTAATGGAAAATAAACATTATTTCGGGCAATATAGAATTTTCTGAAAGCAGAATGATTATTCACAAGAACTTTAAAAAAAAGAAACCGCCGATATTCACTGTGTCCGACTTCCTGCAATAGCCGAGGCTCCTTAGCTAATAATATTTTGAATCCGGCTTTTCGAATACGATAACAGTACTCAAAATCAACAGAATCAATGAACATTGACTCATCGTACCCATCAACCTTAGACCAGGAGTCTATCCTATATAATGCTCCAGAAGTAATACAGGTGCGAACAAATCTGTACTCATGAGCCACTTCATGGCCCACAGAGCCAATATTTCGATCAATGATTGTAGGGGCGATAATTCCAATATTATGCGAGAAATCAATAAATCTTTGTAACTTCCTCAAATAATCATCAGAGCACACCGAATCTTGATCTAATGCAAGCATCCAGTCATAGTCGTGTTTCATTCCGAAATACATTAGTTGATTTAGTGCATGCGCGATTCCACTATTAGTTTGAAGCGACAACACAGTGATATTGCTATAATTTTCTAGAAGTGATTGAATATTCTTAAAATTCGTAGAACCATTATCACAAATAACAATTCTTTCAACTTGTGGTGAAATTGCGCTCAAATTCTCTTGTAGCCTTGTCAATTCAGGATTGAATGTCACAATCCCAACATATATGGATTTTTTCACACTATACTGCATTCTCTTGATACTCCGTGACCCTTGCCTTCATTCCATCAATAATTCCTGTGTAAGTGGCTTTAAAGACCGCCTTTTTCTGCTTGGCTCTGATCACGCTAGGTATCATAAAGGCAAAAATAAATCCAAAATACGATTTGCAATTATAATTTTCATATGCAACAGGCCCGTAGTTCTTTAGTTTTTTGTTTACATAGATGATATTTCTATTTGTATAATAAACACGATTGGGATCAACAAATTTAGTATAAGAAAACTTGGCAAAATTCTGATTGTGTGTCGCTCTGCTCACAAAAAGCCAAAACCTTTGGACGGTGCGTGACTTTGGCAATATTTTCCCAAATTCTTGGTCTAGCACCCATTGATTCAGACGTAAAATTTTGAATCCATTAATTCTCAACCGTTTGCAGAATTCGTTATCAATTAAGTCAATAAATAGCCATTGATCAAAACCTCCAACCTTATCCCAGGCACTGATAGAGGTACAGCTACCTGATGTGATAGCCATATCAACTTCAGAAAGAATTTTTCCAGTTCGAACTGGCCGCATATACACACGCCTTTTATCAATAACCTGAGGGCACAATATGCCGTTAGCACTTCCAAGGTGTAGTTGATACTCCTTAATCAGTCCCTCAGGCATAATCGAATCCTGATCAAGCGTAACAACCCACTGAAACGCTTCCTTCTTCGCCTCCTCCATTATTCTATTTAAAGCATAGGCCAGCCCCAAATTTCTACTTTCATTTAAAATCAATACTTTTTTATTTTTATGCATTGGCAGAGGAGTGTTATCATTTTGATAAATATAAACTCTGTCGACATCGTCTATTACACTCGAAATACAGGCTTCAAGCCTCGCTAGCTTAGGCTTATAGACCACTATCCCTACTGCTATCTTGTCTTTCAAAGTTACCCCTTACTTTCGACTTGAATTGCCATCCATCAAGTTTCTGATTATCTTCTGAAGATTTAAATTGAACTCTGCGTTGTGACTTCCACCCTCGCCATCATCCATTGTCTTCACAAGATCATCGTACCGTGAAATGATGCTCCAGAGTTTAGCTATATCATCAACAAGGATGATATTACGCATTTTAAGTGACACTTCACGACTAAACGTCACTTGATGGTCATTCACATGCTCGTGATATTCACTCATGCGAGGTACTACAATCGGAATCTTTCCATGCTGTAAGGCCTGCATAAACGTGGAAGGTCCTCCGTGGGTAATGATAATATGTGCCTCTTCCATTAACTCTTGCATCTGATTATAGGAAAGAAATTCATGAGACTCGCAATACTTTGGTTTATAGGTAGAATATCCACTTTGAACAATGACTCGCTCATCGGTTAACCCTTGTGCTTTAATTAGGTCAATTTCACGGATCAATCGATTAAATGGCTGTTCATGAGTGCCAACTGTAACAAATATCATACTTAGAATATGCTCCCCAAATTTATTGCATGCTTGTATACCTTTTTCATCTCTTCCCATTGGACTATAAAGCGATCAGTAACAGGATGAACTAAACGACCAGTTAAAGTCGATCTATCCATCCGATCAAATACCTCAATGTAAATGGTCTTTGCTCGTAATAGCTTTCCAACATAGAAAAATGGAACTGCTACTGCTGCTCCAGAAGAGATGATTAAGTCAGGTCTTTCTTTTGTCAGAATCTTCACTGCCAGAATAGTATTTCGAATCAAATTCACAAAATTGCGATTTGTTGGATAGTAACAATAATAGGTTTTTTGGCCTTTTAGCAACGATTTAGCGTCTTCTTTAGGAAACGTAACCCAAAAATGCTCATTATTTCCCCAAATCGGTTGTAACATATATAAGTGGGCTAAATGCCCCCCACTAGAGCCAACTAAACAGATTTTCATATAATCCCCACAGACATTCACGAAGCACCTAAATCCTGATAATCATTACAAGAAGCAGTCAACTCCTTGTATTATTTAGTAGATCAAATATCAGTTTTTATTTTCTACTTTTTATCTTATTAATTTCGATTTTGACTATCATACCCATAACCGTAACCATATCCATAACCTCGATCCCCATGCTTTGCTTTCACTCGCTCAACCGAGCCCAAAAGTTTGGCTTTGGCCAGCTTTAATACTTCAACCGTTCGTTGAAGATCGCCCTTCAATGTCTTATCCATGTTAGCAACAACTACTACCCCATCAGTTTTCGGCACCAATACTTGTACATCTGATACAGCCAGAACAGGTGGTGCGTCTAATACCACTATGTCATAGTTTTTACGAGCCCAATCAAGCAAGGCAGACATGCGCTTTGAATTAAGTAATTCAGAAGGATTGGGGGGCACAGGACCGGAGGTAATGATACTCAGATTATTAACAAAAGTCTCTTCCACCACTTCATCAGGTTTCATTTTCCCAGTTAACACCGTTGTTACACCATCAAGGTTGAGTGTCCTGAAGGTGGCGTGAACTGTCGGTCTACGTAAATCAGCATCAATTAACAAGACGTTCTTACCCGCCTGCGCCCAAGTGACAGCAACATTAGCCGACACTGTAGATTTACCTTCAGACATTGCAGAAGATGTAAACATAATAACTTGACATTGATCCAAAGCTGCTCCGGCAAACTCAATATTCGTTCGAACCGTTCGAAATTGTTCAGAAACGACATGTTTAGGCTCTGCAAAAGTAACAAGCATAACCCCATTTTTTTGAGTCTCTTGATCTTCTTTATTTCGATGGAAGATCTGCTTAAATGACATCTTCATTTTAAAATTACCCCTTCATATACGGCGACGACTGCGTTGTGGAAAATCAGTGGACTCAAGATCATCAGAGGGATCTTGTTTCTTTACCTTTGCATCTTCAATTGCCTGATCCATATCATTCATATGTTGGACGTAACTGACAATCCCCAGATTGACGAGGCCTAAGTCGTCAGTAATAAAGTCAATATTCTTAATGGTTTGATCCGTTATTTCTCTAACTAATCCCCACATAAACGCTATTATGACACCCACTACCAAACCTATAAGAGCAATCATGTTCAATCTAGGTGACACTGGAGTCCAGTTGGCCGTCGCTTTGGAAACGACAGAAACATTGGAAATGCTCATAATCGTAGCAATCTTTTTCTCGAAGACTTTTGCAACCTCGTTAGCAATATCGCGAGCACGAATAGCGTTTGTATCTTTAACGTTGACAGTGAAAACTTGGGAATTCTGCTGTGTTGAAACGGATACCATCTTAGCCAAATCATCGGCAGATAGATTTGAATACTTTGCGGGAGTTAGCTTATACTGTGCTGGCTGCGCTTTCTCTGTTACATATTCTTCTCTAACGCCTGTCGTCGCATTATACCGAGTCCCATAGACAGCTTTTTTTGCCTTCTTCGTCATCACACGTTGAGGGCTCGTCAGATCATTTGCCGCCGTCTCCAAAACAACCGGACGTGTAATGATATCTTTATATGTATTGATTATCTGAATGTCAGCTTGTTGAGCATTTAGCTGCATATTTGGATCATTGTCTTGCTTGCGATTAACCAATAATGATGTATCAGATTCATATTTTGGGGCAATCAAAGCTTTTGCTCCAAAATATGCAGCGGCCATCCCCAAAATGCCCAAAATAATCATTGCAATAAAACTACGCTTAAATACGTTCCACAACTGTGAAAAATCAATTTGTCTATCCATTTAAAATCTTCCCACCTAATTCCAAGATTGTTAATCCTAACCCAAATTAAGGACTGCCCATGAACCAGTCCACACCAAATTATAGAATTTCTTAAATCTCACTCTAAAGCATGATACCCTAGCATGCATAACTAAGTCCACCCACTATGAGCAAAGAACAATTTTCAAAAAACTCTATCCATGATGATTAATACGAATTCTCCCGATTTGAAGGCCAAGTTACCATTAATTGCGAGTTTGTTACAGTCTCTTTACATTTTCTCAAGACAGTCAGAGAAATCCTAATTTCTTGCAACAAGCTTAATCTGACTTTTAGTTTTGAATGAAAGTGGCCTCAATTCTGCCGCTAATCTAATGATGGCAATCCACATTACATAAGAAAAATGTTTGTTTCGCAGATGTCGGGAGTCATTCAGATGATTCTGACAAAATCGCACGCCTCTGTGTCAATTGCTAATGATGTCGTGGGGACAGCAAAAAAATAAGCATCAATCTGCAATAACTACATACCACATCTGCCTTGCGCAGAAAAGATTCGGAATAGCTTCTTCTACTTGAGTTGAGGCGACACCATGAACAATTTAAAAAGTAGGTGTCAGCATCAATAACTAAAGAGTGAAAGAACAAGAATGGCTCTGACTGCCGTTGTGTCAGAGTGTGCCCTCAAAATCATATTCAAATTCTATCTACACTACACTACTGAAGAGTTCCGCAAGACTCTTCGGTAGTTTTTTCATAAAGTCACTCATGATCTGATTAATGACGACCCGGACTTCCTGATAAGTTGATGCTATACCAATTAATTGCGTCATGAGCCAGTTCAAGGCCTGCGAAATGCCAATATCAAGTAGGGCTTTTCCATAGTAAAAGAACAGGTCCCCCAGCGTTCGTCAGTTTCTTCACATTGACACAAAGCGAGGAGATCAAAACTCATCATGACCATTGCCATATGGGCACAAAGACCGTCATATCCACGCCATCTTCGTTCCGTCCATGTCGTATTGCACAATCGGACTGTATAGATAATGCTCATGTTTTGGCCACTTGCTTTGCTTTAACGTGGCATAGAGCTACTTAACATCCATTTCTCGTCTGCGATAACGAAAATAAACTTTCTCCGTCTGCTTGATCATGCCGATACCATTGATCCCGCGCTTAAGCAGTTTATGGAACATCTTGGGATAAGCAAACCAACTATCAAATAAAGCATATTGCGTCTTGATGCCTGCTTTAATCGCTTGATCAACGAGCTCAAGCACAACCAAGTTCATTTTACGATGGGCTTGATGCCGACGTTTGGCCGCAAGTGATCGATCATCACACCGCGTTTGCGGGCCAATTTGCTTCTCTGCCTTGCTTGAGGCCATCAGCGCAAAGTTGAGTGGCAGGAAGGTGTTGCCGTCACTCCAACACAAAGTCAAAGCCCGAAAGCCGGTATAGTACCGTTCGTGGTCATGGTCGAAGACTTTGGAAAGTAGTTCGGTCTTCTTTGAGAACTCACGCTTAAATAGTGAATCGTCAATGAACAAGTGCTTGATCACGACCTGTCGCGGCAAATTGATGAAGATATCGAATCAGACGAACGCCACCAGTAAAATCAACCTCTGCCAATTGATCCGAGCATCATTCAAACAATTGCGTGCTGTTCGTCTTGAAAAGTTAGGATCAGCTTCAGCTCGATGCAGTGAGTAACGTTGAAAGATAATCAGGATGATCCACTGAAACAAGCTGGTCATCTTGATTCGCTTGTGCCTTCACGCGTTCGCTTGACGACGTGCCTTAGAAAGATGGGTCAATTTAGAGAAATGCTTTGTTTTGAGCTGAATATCATGGGTTTATTGTTGTATAGTGTTCATGGACGTAAATACTCCCTTGTATGTTGGTTTTGATCGACTCAATCATACGACGCGGAGCGATTTGCGTCTTTTTTGATGCCAAAAAGCCCCGATTTCTCGGGACTCTCTGTCGATATTCAACTTTCACTCTTTAGTTATTGAAATAAAAGTTTAATTGATCAGTTATCTTCTGGTTTAACTCTGTTTTTTTTGATGTATCTTCTGAGCTGTTATCAATTGCCAACTTAACTATGTTCATCGCTTGAGATAGAACTTCAATAGGAGTTTTTGTAATCTGAGAAGCGTCCAAAGAAAGAAGATTTTTGTCGGTAACTTTGACAGTATTTACAAGCAAACTTGCGAGTGCTCTTGTGACATGTAAGTCGTAATATTTTGCAATATTTTCCTTAACCGGATCATTATTCGCGTTCCGTCTAATGTCCTTTAAGTATTCTGAAACTTTAATTCTAATTAGCAACGCATAATAAAAAACGTTTATATCGTATGAATTGTTAAAAACTTTATCGTATTTTTCGTCTGTTTTAATGAGAGTAGTAGGATTAGAACGAGCTTTTACAGGATTGCTTTCTAAAATAGAAACCAGTGCTTGAGATAAATAGTTGATAGAAAAAATTTTTGCTACTGGTTTTCCTTGGTTCCTGTAATAGTTCTTTTTACGATCGTAAAACAATCCCTTAGTCTTTAAAAATAGTTCTATATCTCTCTGCAGTGGATCGCTTGATCTTAATTGTGAAGCACTAACTGGATTTTGAGAATTGGTAGCCCGAATAATGTCGTCTTTTGTAGTATCTGTATCATTTAAGATGATTATTTTAATGAAAACACTTCTTGAATCTTCCTTCAATTCTTCTTCAGACCAATTTTTTAATACGTTAAAAATTGAATTCGATGTTTGCAATCCGTTAACAATCTGCACATTTTCTAGGTGCATAGTGGTCATTGTCAGCGTCCCCTTATTTGCGATAATTGTAATACCATTATTAAGCCACCAAAAGTCGACTTTAGTCGATTTGCTCTTTATGCTTTTTTCAATGGAATTATTAACGATACTTCTATTTTGATAATCACGAATATTAGATTCAAACATTTCTTCATTTAGTATCCAGGTATCATCTTCGGATTTCTTAATAGAGATGAATTTAAAAAAGTCCTTTAAATAAGCCGTCCCCAAATATCCCGCAGCTGTGGTGATCTTAGTTGGAATTATAGGATTGGAATTCAACAGTAAGTCTCCTGACCTTGGAATAGTCTTTTTTGCTAGGCGGAACAGATCTTCACGATCTATAACATCGTGATTTAATGACAAGTCTGTAATCGTATTTTGTTCAAGGGTTTTAAAAGTGGTCTCTGTTTTTTCTTTATAACCTTGACTTATCTGAGATTTTTCAGCGAGTGTAACATGATGAAAATATATATTTATTTTTGGATATTTGCTTGCCCCTTTAACTACTAGCTTTCTAAAAAAGGAAATGCGATCCTTTAAAGTCTCAGACATGCTTTCTGGTAACTTTAGATCTTTTGAGCCGAACAAATAAGGAGCAAACTGTGAAAACTTTTGAGGAACGGATTCTTCTATTTTTGATTTATTCTTAATTTGAAAAATATGTACATCCAATTCAAATTCTTTGTTTCCTAGATTGCATAATTAAAGTTACCACCCAGAAAATGTGAAAAAAGACCTGTCCG
>OBWV01000236.1_pt1 | contig 61380 bp, 51 predicted proteins | sample 1495351 | NCBI WGS metagenome assembly OBWV01 (sample SAMEA2580122, study PRJEB22360) | human gut metagenome | biome: human gut; feature: human-associated habitat; material: faeces | place: Denmark | collected 2008/2010 | reverse complement strand
TTGCGGTTTTAACGGGAAGGGAGGGAGCAAACGGCATCCGCCACAACTGGTTAAAAGGAGACATCTTGTTAAATCTTGACTCTGAAACAGAAGGCGAATTGTATGTTGGTTGCGCTGGAGGTATTGATGGAGAGATCGCGTTCGACTACACTCCCGAAGCCGTTCCTGCAGGACATAAAGCATTCCAATTATCATTGAAAGGATTAAAAGGAGGTCACTCCGGAATGGACATCAACTTGGGTAGAGGAAACGCCAACAAATTATATTTCCGTTTCTTGAAAGCAGTCAGCAAAGAATTAGACCTTCGTCTTTCTTCCGTATCCGGAGGAAACATGAGAAACGCAATCCCGCGTGAAGCTTTCGGAATCGTAACTGTTCCGGCTGCTAATGCAGACAAATTCCTTGCTAAAGTAAAAGAATACGAGGGAATATTTAAAGCTGAATTAAGCGCTAAAGAACCGAATCTCACTTTCTTTGCAGAAGAAACAGCTCTTCCACAAAACGTGATGCCGGTAAAAGTACAATACAACCTGATTAACGCCATCAAGGCTTGCCCGAATGGTGCCATGAGAATGATCGATTCCATGCCGGACACGGTTGAAACATCCAACAATTTGGCTATCGTGAAAGGTGGAGAAGGAAAGATCGAAATCTACATGTTAATGCGTTCTTCTGTTGAAACCGCAAAAACATCGTTAGCTCAAGTAGTAGCATCTGTATTTGAACTGGCAGAAGCAAGCAAGATCAACTTTACCGGAGAATACCCGGGATGGAAACCGAATCCGGATTCAGCTATCCGCAAAGAAATGGAAGAAGTTTACATGAAATTATACGGTAAGAAACCGGCAATCATGGCTATCCATGCCGGATTAGAATGTGGTATCCTAGGATCTGCCTACCCACATTGGGACATGATTTCTTTCGGACCGACCATCAGTTCTCCTCACTCTCCGGACGAGAAAGTGAACATCGAATCTGTAAGTAAATTCTGGGAATTCTTGAAAGCTACATTAGCTGCAATTCCTACGAAATAATAATAAAAATAGACTCCGATGGCGTTATCGGAGTCTATTTTTTTCTCATTTTTCCCGAAAAGAATAAAAAGCCGGGCCCCTCAAATAAATCAAGTCTTGCCGATACGTAAAACACTAGAAATTGTTTCAATTTTCCCTCACTTTCAAGCCATTTACTCTATTTTTAAATATTTTAACCACATCGTATTGTTTTCTGTATTATCTTTGTATGGAAAATTCATATTATTAAAACATGACTTTAAAGAAATTGACACTACCGGAACTCTTGAAAAATAGTTGTTCCAAGTTTTCAAAAAATTTATCTTTAAATTTTGTCGCAAGCGGAAAAAAAACTTACCAAGATTTATATAACGAGGTCGTATCTATTGCTAACCACTTACTTCATTTAGGTGTAAAGAAAGGAGACAAGGTTGCCATTTTAAGTGCGAACATGCCGAACTGGGGAATCACCCAATTCGCCATCGCAAACATTGGAGCCATTGCCGTACCGATCTTACCGGGATTCTGTTCTACAGAACTCCAGAATATATTGGAACATGCGGAGGTAAAAGTGATCTTCGTTTCCCGCCTACTGGCAAAATGTTTGGAAGGAGTAAAAACACCATTCCTTGAGCATAAAATCCTGATCAATAACTTTGCCACCATGCCGGAAGGATGCTACCAACCGGAAGACTTGGATAAATTGGTCCCGGATATTAATTTGAATAATACAACCCCTCTTCCCGAAGTTTCAATTGAAGAAGAGGACATTGCATCAATCATTTACACCTCCGGTACAACAGGATTTTCGAAAGGAGTAGTCTTAACACACAAAAACTTGGTATGGGATGCACGTCAGTGTCGTACTATCCAACCTGTAGACGAAACCTACCGTTTCCTAAGTATTCTGCCCATGGCACATACTTACGAAAACACACTGGGACTTTTGTTACCTTTGATGTTCGGAGCACAAGTATATTATCTGGATCGAGTACCGACCCCCAAATTACTTGTTCCGGCAATGCAGAAAATCCGTCCCACGGTAGTTTTATCCGTACCCTTGATTATAGAGAAAATTTACAAGTCGCAAGTGTTGCCTAAATTCACCAGCTCGAAATTGATGAGCAAGCTCTACCAATTCGCTCCGGCTCGTAAATTATTCAACCGATTGGCAGGAAAGAAACTCATGGAAACCTTTGGTGGGGAACTAAAATTCTTCGGAATCGGAGGTTCTAAACTGGATGGTACCGTAGAGCAATTCCTTCGGGAAGCTAAATTCCCCTATGCTATCGGTTACGGACTTACCGAAACAGCTCCCATGGCCGCAGGTTCCAACCCGTCACAGACATTCCTTCAAGGAGTAGGTCCCGTCATGGAAGGTGTACAAATTAAAATCAACGATCCCGACAAGAGCGGACAAGGTGAAATCTGGATCAAAGGTCCTAACGTGATGAAGGGATACTACAAACGTCCGGAACTTACCGCAGAAACCTTCACGGAAGACGGTTGGTTTAAAACCGGAGACTTGGGTTCTTTTGACAAGAAAAACAGGTTAGCCATCCGCGGAAGAATCAAAACCATGATTCTAGGTGCATCCGGAGAAAACATCTACCCGGAAGAGATCGAATCCATCATTAACAACTTCCGCTTTGTAAACGAATCCCTCGTGGTGGAAAACAGCGGTAAACTGGTTGCCATGGTTCATTTTAACATGGAAGAACTTGAAAAACAGTACCAGAAATTGAAAGACCAAGCCGGGAACTACAAGGAAAAAATCAACGACTACATTGAAGAACAAAAACAAGAACTACGGGATTACGTGAATGCCCGGGTGAACAACTTCTCAAAACTACAACTTGTACTCGTACAACATGAACCTTTTGAAAAGACTCCCACTCACAAAATCAAACGTTTCTTGTATTGCAAATAATAAAAAAAATCGGGTTTTTAGGAACCCGATTTTTTATTTCTATCATTTTACCTGAAAGTCCAGCAAACATTCCCCGTCTAAAAGCACCCGAAGGTGATCTCCTATTGATAAATTCCTTTGTCGAAAAACACCCCCACAAAACAAGAAGTCTCCTATTTTCAACATATAATACTCAGACATTGCTGCAAGTGTCTTCTCCGGTTTTTGCGAAATCTCACAAACTTTACGTGTGAGAACGCTCTCACCATTCAATTCAAATAAAAAGATCATATCTTCCAGCGAGACGCCCGCCAATGATTTCATCGGTGAAATTGCCGCCGAAGAATCAAAAGCCATTGCCGCCGTAGGAGACAAAGAAGTCGCCAACAATTCTCTTTCCAGATTATCCGCATAGAAACGGATTCCAACCCCCACCTCCTCGTAATACCGTCCGGCAAAACGCTCGGCCACGTGTTTTCCGATCTTCCCAACCCGTAATACTATTTGCGGTACACAACTCAACTCCGTGGCAAAAGCCGGAATATAGAAATCATCATTGTTTCGCAGGAGGGCATTATCGCCAATGACATTATAGGCAACCTCACCCGCCTCATTATACTCCGCACAAAGTAATTTCATCTCTACAATCCAAAATTTAGAATCAAACCTTCAATGATCACAGAATCACCAATTCATCCAAAGCCCGCTTCGGCACGTGGTGCGATCCGTCCGTTTCCCGCCAGTACTTGTAATCACCGTCTTTCATCTCTTCCAACACCACCGTTTCCTTCGGTTTACCCAAAGCAATAACATACATGACCTTCAAATGCTCCGGCAATTGCAACACCTCTCGCAACGACTCGTTCTTGAAAGCCTTGATAATACAACCGCCATATCCTTTCTCCACGGCTCCCAACAATATAGTCTGTGCTTGAATCCCGTCATCACACAAACAGTTCTCCACGATAGAAGTATCCAACAATTGGATCAAATAAGCTGCCGGGCGTTCTCCCTCTTCCGGACCGTCCCAATCTTTTAGATAGCCAGCCCATGCTAAATTAGGAAACACCTTACCACACAAATCGGCATCCGCCACCACCTTGTATTTCAACGCCTGTGCGTTTCTTCCCGAAGCACAATACCGAGTCAGTCCGACCAATTCCGCCAATTCCTCCCGTGTGATCCGAACGTTCTGAACAAAACGACGGTAACTTCTATTTTTTAATAACAGTTCTTTCAGCATAAATCTATATTGAATCTAATGATTAAATTGTAAATTTGTTCCGAAACAAAAATAGTAATAAAATATGAATTCGTTTCTTCATCTCCTGGCAAAAGATCTGATTCAGAAATATGGCCACAATTTTGACAACCTGACCATTCTGTTCCCGAACAAACGAGCCGGACTATTCTTAGCTCAAGAACTGGCCCAACTGATTGATCGTCCCGTGTGGATGCCGGAAATATTGACGTTGAGCGAATTCATAGAACGCCAGACCGGACTGAAAAAAGCCGAAGAACTGACTCTTATCATCAAACTTTACAAGACCTATCAAGAATATGCCGGAACGACCGAACGTTTTGACGATTTCTATTTTTGGGGCAATATGTTACTTGGGGATTTCGATGACATAGACAAATATCTCGTGGATGCCAAAGACCTCTTTTCCAACATCACGGCATTGAAGGAAATTGAATCCGCCTTCCCCTACCTCACCCCAGAACAGGTGGAGTTTATTCAAAGTTTCTGGCGGAGTTTCAACTCGGAAAAATATAGTCGGGAACAACAGGAATTTCTAAACGTATGGGATAAACTCTACCCGACCTACACTCGTTTTAAGGCAAAACTACTCGATGAAAACTTGTGCTACGAAGGTATGGGACAACGTCTATTCTGCGAACAACTCTCCCAACATCACACGGATCGTCAACTGATATTTGCCGGATTCAATGCCTTGAATCAATGCGAGAAACGGATATTTTCCTATTTTCGGGACAACCGACAAGCCCTCTTCTACTGGGATTACGACTTGTACTATTCGGCAAACGACAACCACGAGGCAGGCCTTTATATCCGGGAGAACATGAAACTGTTCCCCAATGCCTTAGGACTGGAACATTTCAACAACTTCAGGTACAACGACAAAGCCATCGAGTACATCTCGGTTCCCTCAACCATCGGACAGGCAAAACTGATCCCGACACTGATTGAACAAATCCACCCGGAACGGCAAGATTCATACACGGACACGGCTATCGTCCTTTGCGATGAAAGCCTACTCACCCCGGTCATTCACTCCATTCCCGACACGATCAACAAAATCAACATCACGATGGGGTATCCGGCTCAGAACACGTCGGTTGCCGCCTTGATTGCCATGCTGGGAGATTTAAAGCATTATGCCAAAAAAGAGGGAGAAATGACCCATTATTACTACAAACCGGTTATCGCCCTGTTGAACCATAAACTGATAAAAAGTTCCTGTTCGGAAGATATTCCAAAAATCACGAATTACATCAACACGAACAATATCGTGTACGTGGCAGAAAAAAGTCTTCAATTCAGCGACATCACACGGGCCATATTCTCCTCGTCGGAAGAGAACTTACTCGATTACCTGTTACGCATTTTAAAGCAACTGATTGCTTCCATACAACCCGAAGGCCATGAAGGACTGGCTATCGAAAAGGAATTTCTATTCACGATTTTCACGACGATTCAAGGCATTAAAAATACCTTTATCGAAGAAAATATTATCCCGGACAACAAGTTTTACCTGCAAATTATTCACAAGATATTACAAGGTGTGTCCATCCCATTCTCCGGAGAGCCGCTAGAAGGGATGCAGATCATGGGATTGATGGAAACCCGTATGTTGGATTTCAAAAACCTGATCATCCTGTCTGCCAACGAGGGAATCCTACCGAAAGGCGGACACGCCTCGTCATTTATCCCCTACAACCTGCGACTGGGATTCGGATTACCCACCCCGGAACACATGGATGCCCTTTTCGCCTATTACTTTTACCGCCTCTTGCAACGGGCTAAAAACATCAAACTATTGTACACGGACGTCACGAAAGGCATGAATAGCGGAGAGATGAGTCGTTTCCTTTACCAGATAAAATACGAATCGGGACTACCCATCCGGGAAGTTCATTTCCAAAACAGCATATCGGTTCAGGATAACCCAACCATTTCCATCCCTAAAAACCCATCGATCTTGGAGCAACTGAAAAGCTACACGGATGAAAACGAACGGGGAATCTCGCCATCTGCGCTCAACACGTACATGGAATGTCACCTGAAATTTTATTTCAAATATATCGCCCGGATCAAGGAGAAAGAAGAGATGGCCGAAGAGCTGGATCATCGCCTGTTGGGTACTATTTTCCATCAAAGTACGCAATCTCTCTACCAAACTTTCCCCAACGGGGAAATCACGGCAGAAGGTCTCGATGCCTTGATGAAAAACGATTCACTGATTGAACAGCATATCCAGGCTGCCTACGAGAAGTTATACGACACGACTGTGTCCAAAATGCTGGAAAGCGGGGCCAATGACCTTGTACTATCTGTCGTGAAAAAATACGTGAAGAAGGTTTTCGAATTTGATAAAACGTTATGTCCTTTCCACATCATTTCCATGGAAAGAAAATATCGTATGCCCGTCACGATTTCCGCTTTTGACCAGCCCACCGTGATCTACGTGGAAGGAGACATCGACCGGGTTGACCGGGTCGCCCAAGGAACCCGTGTCATAGACTACAAAACCGGAGCCGACAAAACCGATCTTAAAGACCTGCCGTCCATCTTTGATTCAAACAACAAACAGCGAAATAAAGCGGCTTTCCAAACCTTGCTCTATTGCATGATGTACGAGTACGAAAATCCGGGTACAGACCCGATTCTTCCGGGAATATACAGCACGAAGTTGCTTTTCACACCGAATTACAGCTATCTGTTGAAGTGTAATAAAGAACCGATTCGTCGCTTTAAACCATACGAACCGGAATTTCAAGATCTACTCGTGCAATTATTGGAAAAACTCTTTTCACCCGAAGTACCGTTCACGCAAACGGAATTACCGGAAAAGTGCCGTACTTGCTCGTACAACGAAATCTGTAAACGGAAATAAAAGAAAGTTGGGATCATTCCGAAAAGAGTTCGGCGGGAAATAAGTCGGGATGGACGTTTCTCTCTCCATTTTCCTCCGTTTCAAAGCCACTTGAGCTGATCGAATATGATGGGTAGGGTACACGTCTTTAGTTGCCACGTACGGGCTTATTTCCCAATAAACACGCCCCGAACTCTCACGTGACACAGGTTCTATATCTGTTCTTTTGCTTTCAAATAAAAAGGAAGCCGGGATTCCAGATGTTCCCGGACAAAAAACTCCAACTCATTATCGGAATACATCGCCAACAAAGGCCGATTAGAGCGTTGCCGTTTCAAACGATCGACAATAACAAGAGATGACGTGTTCAAGAAAACAGTCGTTCCCTCTTGGTTCATATAGTCCATATTATCAAAGAAACAAGGTGTTCCCCCTCCCGTGGCCAGCACAAATTCATCCGTCTCGTTACATATCTCATGCAAGATCTCCCGTTCCCTCTTCCGGAAATACTCCTCTCCCTCCTTGGCAAAAATCTCCGAAATCGACCGTCCCTCTCTGCTCTCGACACTCTCGTCCAGATCCAGAAAAGGAAGTCCTTTATCTTTGGCCAATTCCTTCCCGAACGTGGACTTGCCACTCGCCATATATCCCACGATAAAGTACTTCATACTTTTCACTTCCGACATTTATTCAAAATCCAACCTCATCTGCGTCTCGTCACTCAGCATATCCGGGTTCGTGATCTCGAAATCTATGTCGGTCAAAGCCGCTTCCTCGCTTTCCTCCTCGCCGCTATCCAAAGGCTCGATCTCGCTGATCTGTTTTACCTCGTAAGTCGTCACCCGCTTTCCGCGAGCCTTGTACGATTTCTCGGCAATAAACTCATCTGCCACGATCACCTCAGCCGGACGACTTTCGTAACGTCCACCAAACACAACCTCGAACCGGGGCCGCTTTTCACCACTCAAAGCTACAAGATACGAACCTTCCGTTTCCCCGATAAACAACGTATGACGAACCACATTCTCGAAACGGAAACGCTTCAAGTAATAGAATTGTTGTTCCGCATCAAAGAACACCGCTGACCAAACTTTCTCCGGCTCATATTTCTCGATCACCGAGAATCCCTCCTCGTAGTGATTACTCAAATCATAATCCGTTGTGTAGTAAGTACCGTTTTTATTCACCACCAAAATCCGGTCCTCGCCCTGGAATTCTCCCAAGTAACGACCACGCCCATCAGTATTCAACCGCAATACATCCTCGTCAATCCATATCTTCCGACCTCCCAACGTAGATGCTCCTTTCTGTACCAATGAAATCTTGTGAATATCATTCTTACTCAACACATTTCCCTGCGAATCGCGTCCCTTGATCGCCAAACCTGCAAAATCATACTCGAACACCAGTTTCTTCATGCCCGGTTTCGGTTTCAAGCATACCTTGATCACCTCGGCCTCCCCGTTCGGGTTAGCACTGAAATACAGCACCCGTGATCCCTGCGTACCTTTCGTCAAGTTATATTGCTTATCGCGGGTCGTTCCCGTCACGAAGAAACGTTTCACGTAAGACGGTCCCACCTTACCATCTCGGTAGGCCACGTTATATATCGTACGCTTATCATTCTTCTTGAACACATTCACGTACAGCACGTCTTTCCCCACGAACAACTTATCCGCCACCTTGGTCACGTAATACGTACCATCCTTCCGGAACACGATCACGTCGTCAATATCAGAACACTCGCAGATAAACTCGTCTTTCTTCAAGGCCGTCCCGATAAAACCTTCCTCCCGGTTGATGTACAACTTTTCGTTTGCCACCACGACTTTCGTGGCCTCGATATTCTCGAAATTCCGAATTTCTGTAAGACGTTCCCGCCCTTTACCGTACTTTTTCTTAATATTCTCGTAATAGTTGATCGAGTAAGGAATAATATGCTCGATGTCAAATTTCACCCGGGCAATCTCCTCTTCCAATCCCTTAATATAATTCTCAGCCTGTTCCGAGTTGAACTTCAAGATTCGTTTCATCTTGATCTCCAACAAGAGCTTTATATCGTCATCCGTCACCGGGCGAATCAATTCAGGCAAGAATGGCTCCAAGCGTTTCCGCACGTGAACCACTACCTGATCAATCGACTCGCTCTCCTCGAATTCTTTATCCTTATAAATACGTTCTTCAATAAATATCTTTTCCAGAGATGAATATTGCCAATCCGTCTCCAACTCGCCCAACTTAATCTTCAACTCCAACAACAACAAGGCCACCGTCTCGTCCACCGATTTTCGTAGAATATCGGTTACCGGCATGAAAATCGGCTTATCATTCTCGATCACGCACGAGTTCGGAGAAACCGATAACTCGCAATCCGTACAGGCATACAATGCATCAATCGTCTTGTCAGAAGAAACTCCCGCGGCCAGATATACCAAAATCTCGGCCGTTGCCGCCGTGTTATCATCAATCTTCTTGATCTTGATCTTTCCCTTCTCGTTCGCCTTCAGAATCGAATCGATCAAGGCCGAAGTCGTCCGTCCGAATGGAATCTCCGTGATCCGCAAGATCTTATTCCCGGCGTCTTTCTCTATCTTTGCCCGAATCTTCACCACTCCCCCGCGCAACCCGTCATTATATTTCGACACGTCGATCATTCCCCCCGTCGGAAAATCCGGATATAAAACAAAATCTTCATTTTTCAAATAAGCGATACAGGCATCCAGCAACTCGTTGAAATTGTGCGGCAAGATCTTCGAGGCCAATCCCACGGCAATACCTTCCACCCCTTGCGCCAACAACAACGGGAACTTCACGGGCAACGTCACCGGCTCTCTTTTCCGACCGTCGTACGACAGCTTCCAGTTCGTTGTCTTCGGGTTAAAAGCCACCTCCAAAGCGAATTTCGAAAGACGTGCCTCGATATAACGTCCGGCAGCCGCATCATCTCCTGTCAGGATATTTCCCCAGTTTCCCTGACAATCCACCAACAGGTTCTTCTGTCCCAACTGCACCAACGCATCCTTGATTGAGGCATCTCCATGCGGGTGATAAGCCATCGTACTCCCCACGATATTGGCCACCTTGTTAAACCGCCCGTCATCCATCTCCTTCATCGCGTGTAATATACGACGCTGCACGGGTTTCAACCCGTCATTCACGTAAGGTACCGCACGTTCCAGAATCACGTAGGAAGCATAATCCAAGAACCACTTCTCGAACATTCCCGACAAATGCTGAATCGACCGCACCCGGCCGTTTTCTTCCTGTTGCTCCGGCTCCACATTCTCTACTTCCCCGTTCTCTATTTCCTCGCTCATATTAATTGAAAATTGAAAATTGCAATCTAAAACCTAAAATTTAAAATCTAAAATCATAAAATGGTTAGATTTCATCCTTCTCCACGTACAAATTATCTATAATAAAATCCTGCCGCTCGTTCGTGTTCTTTCCCATGTAATAGGATAAGATCGTACCAATCGGGTCCTGCTTTGTCATGCGAACCGGTTCCAAACGGATGTCTTTCCCGATAAACCCACCGAACTCGTCCGGAGAAATCTCTCCCAAACCTTTAAATCGCGTGATCTCCGGTTTCGGCCCCAACTGCTTGATCGCCTTCTCCCGTTCCGCATCAGAGTAACAATAGCGTGTCTCCTTCTTATTCCGTACCCGGAACAACGGGGTCTGCAAAATGTACAAATGCCCTGACCGTACCACATCCGGGAAAAACTGTAAAAAGAATGTCAACAACAACAATCGTATATGCATCCCGTCCACATCCGCATCCGTGGCGATAATGATATTATTATAACGTAATTCTTCTATTCCATTCTCGATATTCAACGCTGCCTGCAAAAGATTGAACTCCTCGTTTTCGTACACGATCTTCTTGGTCAGCCCGTAAGAGTTCAACGGTTTACCCCGCAAACTGAACACGGCCTGCGTGTTCACGTCCCGTGACTTCGTGATAGACCCACTGGCAGAATCCCCCTCGGTAATGAATATCGACGATTCCGTCTTCCGCTCATGGTTGGAATTGAAATGCACCCGACAATCCCGCAACTTCCGGTTGTGCAAGCTTACCTGCTTGGCTCGTTCTCTCGCGATCTTCTGGATACCGGACATCGCTTTCCGCTCCTTTTCCGTCTCGACAATCTTGCGCAATAACAACTCTGCCGTGTCCGGATTCCGGTGCAGGTAATTATCCAGCTCCTTCGTCACGAAATCAAAAATAAAATTACGCACCGAAGGCCCCTCCGGGGCTATATCTTTAGAACCTAACTTTGTCTTCGTCTGCGACTCGAACATCGGTTCCTGTACTTTTATGCTGATCGCTGCGATAATCGAAGTACGAATATCGGCCAAATCAAAATCTTTCTTGTAAAAATCACGGATCGTCTTCACCACGGCCTCCCGGAAAGCAATCAAGTGCGTACCTCCCTGCGTCGTGTGCTGACCGTTCACGAAAGAGTAGTACTCCTCCCCGTACTGCCGTCCGTGTGTCATTGCCATCTCAATATCATTTCCCCTCAAATGAATGATCGGGTACAACCCCTCCCCACTCATATTCTCTGACAACAAGTCATACAACCCTCTCTTGGAATGTAATTTCTGACCGTTGAAATTGATAGTCAACCCGGAATTCAGGAACACGTAATTCTTGAACATGGCCTCCAGGTAATCCATGATGTAATGATAATTACCGAACAGCTCCTTGTCCGCAATGAAAGTCACCAGCGTACCATTCGGTTCCGTGGTCGGGACCACCTCCTGATCTTCCACGATCAGCGCCTTGTTGAATCGCACCCGTTTCGTCTCCCCGTCCCGGAAGGACTGGATGATAAAACTCTCGGAAAGGGCGTTCACGGCTTTTATACCAACACCGTTCAATCCCACGGATTTCTTGAAAGCCTCGGAATCATACTTGGCACCCGTGTTCATCTTCGAGGCCACGTCAATCAATTTACCCAACGGAATTCCTCGTCCGAAATCCCGTACCGAAACTGTCCGTTCCTCTACCTTGATAATAATCTCGCTCCCCGCTCCCATCGCGAACTCGTCAATACTATTATCCACCACCTCTTTAACCAGTATGTATATTCCATCGTCCATTGCCGCTCCGTCCCCCAATTTTCCGATATACATACCGGGGCGCAAGCGTATATGTTCCCTCCAGTCCAGCGTCCGAATAGAATCTTCCGAATAGTTCTCTACCATAAGTTATCCATGTTTTGCACAAAAATAATCAAAACTCCGCAATTTAAAATCTAAAATTTAAAATTTAAAATCATAAATCGTAAATCATAAATCTAAAATTTATAGGAGATTTCCTTAAAGCCATATACCCGCTCATTCCCCTCCACGTCCTCCAACACCAGCTGTCCGAACTCGTTAATCCCCCGAATCGATGCCCGGAACATTCCCCGTTCATCCTCCCAATCATATACTCCCTCCCGACGGTACAACACCTTCAAAAAATCACGTTCCAACCCCTCGTAATCCCGTATTGTTTCATATCGCTTTCCAATACAATCCAGCAACTCCTCCAACGCACGCTTCACGGGAATTTCCTTCCCGATCAACTGAAACAAGGAAACCGGATTCGGTGCATCCGACAAGAAACGTTCTTGATTAATATTCACCCCGATACCGCACAAAGAACCTCCCACGTAACGCCCCATGATGGAATGTTCGATCAATATCCCGGAAATCTTCCGATCCCCCACGTAAATATCATTCGGCCACTTCACGGAACACCCGTTCACGTAACGGGAAATAAAATCACAAGCGCCCAAGGCAATCACCATCGACACGGCAAACTGTTGTCCCGCCGGTAACTCCTGCGGCTTAAACACCACCGTCATGGATATATTCTTCCCCGGCTCGCTCTCCCAATGATTCCCGACTTGTCCCCGACCCTGCGTCTGCCTGTATGTCAAAATCACCATCTTATCTTCCAACTCGCTCCACCCCACACGTTCTGCTTCCGTGTTCGTGGACTCCAACTCCTCGTATTCCCTCACCCGAAAACCGCTAATTTGATATTCTTGTATCATACTTACCACATTTGTTTTTTCAAGCCAAAAGTAACTTTTTCCACCCAATTGCACAACTTTGTGTAACACACATCTGTGTCATTCCCCCTCAATATTCGAGCAAAAACGAATCACAATTATCCCGATGTATCACTTGGAAGTCGCTATTTTCGTATGAATCTAAAAACAAACGAGGAATTTTCACTTTCTGATCAGGATTCCATTTAAATTCATATCCTGTTATTTTTCCATCTCGTTCCTCAACCAAATCAATTTCTTTTTGTTCTTTTGTTCGCCAAAACCATGAATTGCCCCACAAACGATTATACTCCAAAAACTTTTTCCTTTCTGATATTAAAAAATTCTCCCACAAAGCACCCCGATCAGCTCGTCCCTCAATTTGATTAAAATTGGCAATTAAAGCATTCCTGATACCGTTATCATAGAAGTATATTTTCTTACTGGTTTTCAGCTCATTTCTTAAGTTTCGACTAAAAGAATTCAACCTGAAAATAACATAAGACTGTTCTAATAAAATAACATATTTCTCCACCGTTTTTGAATCCAAGCTACACAATTGAGCCAATTCATTATAAGAAACTTGGCTACCTACCTGAAAGGCAAGAGCCTGTAACAATTTGACCAGACTATCAGGCTTGTTGATTTGATCCGACATCAATACATCTTTATACAAATAACTATCAGACAATAATCTTAAAATCTCCCGTTCTTCTCCCGGACGCATCACGACTTCCGGATAATAACCAAAGATCAGACGATGCGGGATCATTCTTTTCTCATCTAGTAATCCATGCTCATCTACCATCTCGCCAAAAGAGAGCGGGTACATCTTGTATTCCCATTTTCTCCCGGTCAAAGGTTCTCCCGTTTTGGTCGCCAATTCAAATGCAGAACTTCCTGTAGCGATCAATTGTACATCTTTTATTTGGTCTGTCACCAACTTCAAACGTAAACCTATATCAGGAATTCGTTGAGCTTCATCAATAATGATTATTTTTTTACGACCAAACATTGCCTTTAAACGAGTTGCCGAAACCCCTTCAAACAACGCCTGTACATCCAACTCATCGCCATTTAGCCACATAACATCCTCCCGGCCTTCAAAAAGCTCTTTCAATAAAGTTGTTTTCCCAACCTGTCTAGGGCCCATTAACAATATCGCCTTACCATCAAAAAGCCTCTTTTCTATAATATCCCGTAACTTCCGTTTGATCATAATTGCTCTATATTTTCTCCAAAAATACAACTTTTTCGGAATCAATTCCAAAAATTCTTCAACTTTTTCGGAATAAATTCCAAAAATTCTTCAACTTTTTCGGAATCACCTCGAATTTCATCGTATTTATAAACAAAAAAGCCCCGGAATTTCCGAGGCTCAATTCTTTATACAAAATTTCAAATCACTTCACGACCAAGTGTAACTTGAAATACTTTCTCATAAACAACACGTACCCTATCCCCAATACGGCAACACTTCCTCCCAAACAGGCATAATGTATCCCCGGCATTGCCAGATAAACCGCTACTATCACGGCTTGCACCCCCATATACACCAAAGAAACCACCACGTGAGGAATCTTCAACTCGTTCGCCATCAACTGGTACATATGCTTCCGATGCGGTAACTCGATATTCTCGTGTAACATCAACCGATGTATGATTGTCAGTACACTATCCACCCCGTAAACCGCCAAAAATATAATATAACTCCAATCTCCCGTTTCCAAAATCAACCGCCCCAGTAAAAACAAAATCACGAAAGCAATGCTCACCGCTCCCACATCCCCGGCAAAGCACTTCGCTTTCCGCCTGAAATTAAACCCATCAAACACCAACACCGCCACCATCATCGTGTAAATCATCTTCTCGTCAACAAAAGGAACAACCCATCCATTCACGTACGCCAATCCTCCCAACACCACCAGACTATACCCTCCCGTGATCCCGTTAATTCCATCCATGAAATTATAAGCATTAATGATCCCCGTGCAGACGACCAAAGCCACCACCACGTACCACCAAGGCAACGACACCATCCCCCACTGGTAAAACATCAATAGCATCGCCACAAAATGCACTACCAGCCTCACCCGTTGCGTCACGGACCGCACATCATCTACAAAACTCACCCCGGCAATCAACGTCAACCCCAACATAAACCACGGAAAACTAAACCCACTAGCCACAAAATAAACCAACGCCCCCACGTAAAACACAATTCCCCCTCCCCTCAACGTAATCCTCGTGTGAGAACTCCTCTCGTTCGGCTTGTCAATAATATTAAAATAGTCCGCCACCCGGAAATAGAGCAACTCTACCCCCAGTAGCACCACAAATACCACCAAATAATACAACATGGAAACTAAAAGTTAAAAACTAAAAGATAAAAGTATCTCGAGATTGAACGATCCTGCAATTCAACAATCAGCTAATCGAAAATCACTCAATTTAAAATCTAAAATTTACAATTAGTAAACGATCTTATCGTCTTCCTCAACCCCTCCACCGCCGTCACCGGCATCCGCTCAATACCCAACGCCCGCTTAATCTTCTCATTCGAAACCACATAATTCTCCGTCAATTTCTTCAACCGTTCCAAGTTTAACGGTAAACGCAACAAAGTCCCCAACCCCGCACACTCCTTCATCAACCCCTTATTCATCCGCCAAATATGCGCCTTCTTCCCCATCACCTCACACATCTCCCGGATCAACTCGTTCGTCGACAACGCTTCATCATCCGCCATGTGATAAATCCCTGACGGGACCTCCTTTTCAATCAATCCATTCACCACGTAACAAAGATTATCCACCGAAGTAAACGACCTCCTGTTCTCGAAATCCCCCAACGGCCACGGTAACCCTTTCTTCACCACACTATACAGCAAATTCAAATTCCCCTTATTCCCCGGTCCATGAATCATGCAAGGCCGTAAAATATACACCTGCTTCCCCTGCATTTTCAATTCTCCATTTTCAATTTTCAATTGTTCTAGTATGTAATTCTCCGCCGCAATCTTACTTTCCCCGTAGGGACCCTTCGGTGTCGGGATTACCTCCTCCGTCAACTTATCCCCCACCACAAAATCCGCTGCCGCCTTCACCGAACTAAAGAAAATAAATTTCTTCGCTGAAGACTTCATGAAAAAATCAAATACCTTCTGTGTCAATCCCGTGTTTATCGTAAAGTACGTTTCCGCCAACGCCTCATTTTTCGTATCATGCGCCTTCCCCGCCAAATGCACAATCGCATCAATCCCCTCTATTCCCTCCAATTCCTCCCACGAATACGTCCTCGCTACCCCCTCTTTTTCCGGGGCAACAATATCCAAACCATAAAGAACATGGCGTTCTTTTAAAGACAACACAAGATTAGAACCCACGAAACCATGGATCCCTGTAATAAGAATATTCATAAATATACACCAATAAAACTAACGACACTCAAGAATAGAACGTGCCATCTCTTTCATTATATTTTTCCGGGCAAACTTGTTAACAAAATCACCCTGTTCTTGATTCCCTCTGTTAAATTTCAATATTTGTTCCACCATACTCTCAACATCAGTTGGTGCAAACAATATATAATTACTCAAATTTTCTCGAATAAATTGACTCGCATAACCGCCAACGCCCGCTATAATAGGCTTGTCAAATGCCGCATATTCAAACAATTTTGACGGAAGTACTTTTTTAAATGCTTCCAAATCATTCAAATGCAAAAACAGAAAATCAGAATCATTATAATATCTTATCAATTTTTCTCTTGACACCGGATCTAACAACTCCACATTACGAACTCCCAATTCTTTTATTCTATCTTTCAACAATGTCTTAATTCCACCATCCCCGATAATCCTGAAAAAATAGCGATCTCCTAATTTTTTAGCTGCCATTGGGATTACCTTTTCTAATCCTTGTCCACTCCCGATATTTCCGGCATAAGTAATAACTTTCACTTCAGCAGCTTGCCGCTTAGACTTCGGGACATCAAGAAAAATATCATCTATTCCATTCGTAAAATACGAATAAACAGGCTTTCTGTATTCTTCAAAATACGTTTTAAATCCTTCCGAAACTAAATTAATATGCTTTGCCCCCGAAAATGTATACCGTTCAATCCATTCAAAACAAATCCCGGCCGGAATCCGGATCATCTTCCTCCCCTTGAATATATCCTTGATCGTATCAACGAAAATATCTCGTATATCCAAATACAAAGGGATACCCTGTTTTCCCGCAATTCTTCTACCTAAAAAAGCAGTAAACAATCTTGAAGAAGAAGCATACACCAAATCATAACGCTCTTTTCCCGCCAATCGCAACGCCTCTTTATAAAACACCCGAAAAGAACGAGCTTGATCAACAAAGCCACTTTTGTGTTCCGGAATACGAATCCGATCTATCCTATAATTATCACCAATTTCCCTTGCTTGCCCCTCGACATGAAAAGACTGATAACGATTCGGTTGTGTCGTAATCACATGAATCCAATCTTTCTCATTCATCTGGCGTAATAACTCTCGAAATAACGGTGTATTACGAAATGACCCGGCACAAAGATCCGGTTCAAAATAAAAAGTTAAGAATAAAATTTTCATTGTATAATAGTCTCTAGCCTCCTGTCAAAAGACATACGGAAGCTTCGTCGTTCTTCTCTTTTATTAAATTCGGGAGCGTACATAGACGTGAATGATTCAATCTCACGTGCCCCTTTGAACTCTATACAATAATCCGATCCTGTAAGCCTGTTTCCATCTAAAACGATATTCTCTTTCGGCATAAAATGTAAATAAGCCATCCCCTCACAATCAATTTCATCAACAATCCGGATATATTCTTTCATCTTTTCCACTTTGCGGGTATGCAAACACCTCAAACGTTTATAGCCATCATGCACGGCAATAACACGTTCTTCTTCATCACAAAGGACTTTAACCCTTGCCCGTCGAGCCACTCGATGTCCCGCCCAAACCTGACTGGAGTTGTGTCCGGATACAACCACCGTATTATGAGCCGCTGTACTTCTTTCATAAAACCGAGTATTATTTACCTCGTACGTGGAAGTTCCGGTATCGACAATGACAGGCCGTCCATTGATATATAACTCAAAACTAAATGTATCCGCATGTGCATGCCCCGGCTGATAATCCGGTCCGACTTCTCCAACATCAATAAACAACTCGAACTTTCCCCATCGCACCTTCCGATACCCGGACTCTTTCAACCTCACTTTTTTATGGCAAAATATCCCTAATCGTTGGCCATATTCAATTAATTCCTTGGCAGTCGGAGCTATTCCCTCAGCTGCATCATTCAGTAGTGGAATCCTCCCATCACTATAAACAACTTCTTCCAACCACCCCAACATAACCTCTGCTCTTTCTTTCAGAATATCTTCCAACTCCCTTCCGAACAAAGCATTATTACGCACTAAATTATAGCAATCTAACACCCGATATAACATGATACAATGATACATTGGACTCCTCTCAAAATGCCCTCCATCATCCAACACCTGTTCCTGCAATTCCGGTATCAGTATCGCTTTTGCCTTCTTATAGAAAACCGGATCATTAAAATAATAAGCCCCGAATAATAATGCAAAACCATTTTCCAACAAATGGTTTCCTAACAAATGATATTCAAGTTTATGGATTAACAAATTCAATTGAGCGTATAGAACTGCATCAATGTCAACATCAGTTATACCATTACACGACAAAAAACGAATCCAATTTATAGACCTTAATGACAAAGGGTAAGGCTCCATCCCCATTCTGGCTTTCGGAAGATGTTGAATGAAATCCTGAATCAATTTTTTCCCTTCCCTCACGTCTATACCTTTTTGATTCAAAAACTCAAAATAGTTCAAATTATATCCCCACAATCTTCCAAACTCAACAAATTCCCAATCAACTTGCTCACCAAAAGATTTCTGCAAATTTAAAAATTGAAAAGTATTGTCACCTAAATACGTGATTTCATTCGGGATTGACGGTACAAAATTCAAAATTTGCCTATCAGGAGTTGTATCTAATGATTGCAAATTTTGTGGAAAGAATCGTTGATACCACAATTTAGCACGATAACGCCACTGAATCGGTTTTAAGTACTTAACCGTATTCCATAGTATATCAATCTTACCGAAAGTTGACATTTATTTCAAAGAACAATCCAATAAAATTATCTGATCTCAACCCAAGCCTTCTTCTTTAAACTTTCGATACAAGCAAAAGAAGCACGAGTCGTATTTACAATACTTTCAAATGGAATTAACGCCTCTCCTCCCTTCTGCACCCTCTCATTCAACAAAGCAAATTGACGTTTATGTCCTTTATCCATCGTCCCCGTCATTTTTGAGAATCCTTTCACGCCAAACCCTTCCAGTCTCCTCCAATTATCCAACACCAACACCTTTTCTTGCGAGAATACCTCAACACGCTCTTTCGCATAAGATTTCGACCCATTAGCAAAATAATTAATCACGGCATTCGTACCATTTTCATATTTCAATAAAATCGAAACGTTATCTGTATTCTCTTGTAGGTTCTCACCCAATGCATTCATACAAACAGCAATCACCTTACTATCGGCAAGGAAAGAACACAAATCAATAAAATGACAAGCTTCACCTATAATACGTCCTCCCCCGACTTCCATATCTTGCACCCACACTTCTGGCGGAATATATCCGGCATTCATCGTTGCCACGATATTTTTCGATCCACCACCAACCAATGCTTTCATTTTTACCGCAAACGGAGAAAAACGACGATTAAAACCAACGGTCAACGTTATTTTGTCGTTCGCCTTCATGTACGCATTTTCTATATTTTGTAATTCCTCCTCGTTCAAACAAAGCGGCTTTTCAACAAAAACACTCTTACCCGCCTCCAAAGTTTCCATCACCATCGAAGCATGTAAATTATGCCTTGTTGTAATAATTACCGTATTTATTTCCGGATCATTCAACATGACACGATAATCAGAAGTTGCATTCTCCGCTTTGGCTTTCTTGGCTAAAACTTTTGCTGTCAATCCCTGAGCACTGGCAATATATTTTATTGGAGCATTTACTTTTTGCAATGCGGGAATAATGGTTGCAGATGCAAAATTCCCGGCACCAATAATTCCTAACTTACCACTTCCAACCATCACACGATTCTCCCCAACAGGAACAACTCTCTCAATAGTTGAATCGACCGGAAATTTTAAGATCGAAGCTATCGATCCATGTTTACGCATATCTCCATAGATCTCCGCATAATTGACCAGCTCCACCTCTTCCGTAATCAGAGGTTGTACATCCAGAATCTTAGATGATATTGCACCAAGTATCGTTTCAAAATTTCTCTTTTCCGTCCATCGCACATAGGCTAACGGGTAATCATGTCCTTTATTTTCATACTCTTCATCATATCTTCCGGCACCGTACGAACAGGATACCTGAAAAGATAACTCTTTTTTATAAAAATCATCTCTTCTCATGTTTAACCCGATCACACCTACCAACACCACACGCCCTCTCTTGCGAGACATTAAACAAGCTTGATGAATCACCTCATCTCCTTTAGCAGAAGCTGTAATAAGTACTCCATCCGCACCAACACCACCAGTTATCTCTTCAACATATTTCACAGGATCAATCCCATTCTTAGGATTAATCGCATATATGCCTTTATTTTTTGCAATGTCCACCTTCTGTTGATCGAAATCTACTCCGATCACCTTACAGCCATTTGCCTTTAGTAATTCTGCCGCAACCAATCCAATCAATCCCAATCCAACCACTACAACACATTCCCCCAGTTGAGGATTCAACAAACGAATCCCTTGTAAACCGATAGAGCCAATCACCGTAAACGTAGCCTCTTCATCCGTCACATTATCCGGAATCTTAGCCACCAAATTCTTGGGAACACAAACATACTCCGCATGATTTCCATTGGAAGCCACCCGATCTCCAACCACAAACTCCGTTACACCTCTTCCCACAGCTACAACTTTCCCCACATTACAATATCCTAATGGCAGCGGTTGTCCCAACTTATTAAATACAGCTTCCAAAGTCGGTTGCAATCCATCCGTCTTAATCTTATCCAACACCTGTTTCACCTTATCCGGTTGCTGCCGAGCCTTATCAATCAAATTCGCTTTCCCAAACTCAACCAACATCCGCTCCGTTCCCAACGAAACTAATGTTCTTGTTGTTTGAATCAACACATAGCCACTCTTTACCTGTGGCACCGGAACTTCCTCTAAAACCGTCGCTCCAGACTTAAGATCTTGTATAATTTGTTTCATACTATATTTCAGAAATAATTAATCGAATTTTACCTGATTTCGTACGCTTTATCTCGTCTACATATTCAATCTTTACTATTACTTCTTGTGGGACTCTTGTATAAATTTCATTTAATAAAGCATTCTCTTCTTTTTCATCATACCCTTCTCCTTTCACAACCCTTACAATGATTAAATTCAATGTTTTTTGGACATATTGAGCCGCCTTTATTTTTGTCAAATATTCAAAATTGTCTAACCCTGTAATTCCTATTCTTTTACCTCCTGGTAATTTTATATATTCTGTACCACGTCCATCAATCATCAAAACCTGAATTTTACCATACTCATCATATTGAACACGAGCAATATCTCCGGTATCATATCTAATCAATGGAAAAGCAGGATTACAAAAACCAGTACCTATAATCCGACATAAATCAGGTTCATTGTCACTCAATGGGATAAACTCTACATAAGCAAAATCTTCATCAACGTGTATAACGCCATTTCGATCCTCACTAAAATTGGCAACCTCCTCCGCTAATCCATAATGTTGATGTACTTTAGCTCTCGGAAAAACTTGTTGTATTAGCACTCGATAGGAGTCCAACAAATTATCAGATCCTGTTGTTACAAATTTAACACAATCAAGAGGAGGTAACCCCTTTTCTTTTATAAGAAAAGATAATAAATAAATATTACATGCATACCCATGTAACCAAGGTAATGACCTGTTTTTTATTTCATTATAATACAATTCTATTGTATCCAAAGACAAATGTAAATAACTAAACATTATTTGTTTAGCCGCTTTATTTATTCTCCAATAAGGAGGTTTTTGTTGATTTTTCGATACCATTATTTTCCCACCAAACCAGCCACACCAAGTTCCTATTTGAATACCTAGATTTCTTCTATAACGCCACCAAACTGCCCATTGACGCACTTCCGCATCGACTGCCATTGGAAAAAATAATCCCGCACCTGTTGTACCACTTGTACCAATCTCTATAACCTCTCCTTCATATCTAGGATTAATAATCTGCTTTTGATTTTCAACTACATCATTTTTTGACAATATCGGTAACTTCTGTAACTCTTCATAAATATTTTTTCCATCAATATCAAAACCACATTTACAAAATAATTTTTCATAAAATGGAACATTCTTTGCTTCCTGCAAAAAATGTTTCAATTCATCTACAGGGATAACATTCTTATTTTCATATAATTTTAAATACTGATAAAACTTTTTATTATACCTTCTCTTATTAACCAAATACCCTTTTATACCACACATCACATTTTGTAAACACACTGGTAATTTGTAATATATCTTATTTAAGACACTTAATTTTTCAGCCATATTAGCGTTTTATAATATCAATGAATTTTTGTCGGAACAATACATATTTGTCAAAAAGACTATTTTGAATTGTTCTTCGATAATCGTAATAAATAGGCAATAGTTTTCTCTTATGGAAATGATTCGATTTATAAAACTCTAAATATTCTTCATCACTCATTAAATTTATAGGAATGTTATATGAAGAATTATACCAAGCCTCCACATCATAAACTTTCATTAACTCAAGTTTACTTCCATCCGCCTTCTGTTTATGAAGATATATTTTACATGACTCCAAATCCCCTTTATAATCTACAGAAATTCCTAATAAAGCACTATCTCGAAAAGAAACTTTTACATTACCATAATTAACTTGAGGAAAATAAAAATTGCCTAGACTATAAAAAATTGGTTTACCTCTATAAATTTCTAAAGGGTTAATAATATGTGGATGATGACCTATTATCGCATCTACACCTATATCTATCATGTGATGTGCAAACATTCTATCTGCAGGTTGAGGTAAATTCTCAAACTCGTAATTCCAATGTAGAAACAAAACAATTTTATAATTGGGATATAAATCTTGTACTTGTCTCACTAGTGTCTCCACCCAAGTATATCTATAAGGATTAATCCCTTTTCCTTTAAATGATGCTGCTTTACATTTTATTGCTTCCCAACCAAAATTCAAAATAATTAATTTTTCTTCTTCATATTTCCAATAATCAACAGCTTCTTTTATTGTATTTCCGAACCCCATTGTTTCTATGCAATGTTCGTTAAAAGCCATAATAAATGACGTCGCATCAAAACTAAAATCAGTCACATGATTATTAGCCAAAGCGACACATTTTACTTTTAAAAAATGTAAAACATTCAATGAACATTTAGTCGAATACAATCCAGTCTTAAAAATTCCACGATTACCATTCAAATAATCCAATGTTGACTCATAATTTAATAATTTAGGAGTTTTTATAACATCTTCTCCTAATTGAAAAATTGAACTTTTAAAATCAACAAAAGGGTATACAAAATCACCACAAAAAATCATATTATTTTCTATTTATCAGCTCCAATACAACAGTCTCAAAATTTTCAATATCTTGCATTAACTCATGAAAAAAAAGACGTCTTCCCTTATTAAAATCCTCTCTATCAAAATTATCAATATACTCGTCTATACATTTTACCAAAGATGTCCCTTGCTCCCAAACGACTCCTAAACCATACTTTTTGACATATTTTGCCTGTATACTTTCCATATTAACAATTACAGGTTTATAATTTAATATCGCTAAATAAAATCTATTTGCCATTGCTTGCATTACTCTTGTGTGAGGTAATAATATATTAACTAAATCACACTCTTTTACAATACGATCCTCATCTGATTTCAAATAACGGCCTGAGAATATAACATTTTCTATATTATACATCTTACAATAATTTTCCAAACGAGGTGCATCAATTCCTTCTCCAGCAAAATGCATCATTATATTATCCCTATTAGCTAATTCATCTATTAATATCCGATTCCCTTCAAAATGTCTTATCTGTCCTATTGTTAATATATTTAATAATCGATGTTGAAAAAAAGGAACTGGAGTAGGCATCTCCATTTTCTCTTTCCAGCGAAAACCAATATTATGACTGATAATATAATCCGTTTTAGGCAACCATGTTTTAAACCCCCATGAAGATATTACATTACAATAGGCATTTTTCAACAAAATTGGCAATCTTAACTTCATAACTTCATACAAAGAACATTCATCACGAATATCTAAAATGTATTTTTTCTTATAATGCCGAAATAAAAAAGAAGATATAAAAACAGCTAATGTAATGGTGTGTACAACCAAATAGTCATACCGTTTCTCTCGCACGATTTTTTCAATAAACTTTTTAAATCCCCAAAAACCTTGAATTTTTTTCATATTCCCCAAAGTATCCGGACTTACTTTTTCATACATTACAAGATGTTCAAATGTCTTGGGATTATTACCAGAACGATTCCAAGCAATAATATCATATTCAATATTTTTAGCTACAAAAATATCTATATAATATTGAATATACGGAGCCTTTTCAGGTTCAGCAGGAAGTAATAAGCCAACTTTCATTTTATCAAATTTTAGCAAATGGATCTTGTCCTATATTCTCTTCATAGTATTTTCTGACAGCTTTTATCTGTACATCATTCATATTTTGATGACAATTCAAAGAAGATAATGAAAAATCTTTCAAATAAAGGATTGGAAATATCGAGAATAAATTATCAACTACTACCACTTTTTTACCATTCAAACGAAGCATTGCATTTAACCACACATCATCAGCATATTTACATAAACGTAAAGCCAATTCTATATTTGACACATCTGGATATAAAGAATGAGCTGGAAACAAGGCTCCTCCTCCAGTTCCTAAAAAGGCAACATCAGTCTGTTCCATTTCCTTTCGTACCATCGACCACGTCATATAAGGTAACAAATTCCCATTCAAATCATATTTCATTTCAAAAGCATAACGAGAAACTACACAATTAGGATTTTGTTTATACCCATTTACTAAAGAAAATATAAAATCAGAAGGATAAATAATATCATCATCTATCGTTATAAAATGATCTTCCCGATAATCCCGTAACACATAATAATACTTTTTATGTGATGCAAAATCATATTCTTCCAACCTAATAATAATCCCTCGAGATCGTAATTGTCGTAATTTAAAAGGTATACTTTCTTCCGTCGGGAATTGTTCCTTAGAAAGCCAAACAATTATCATATCTGGTTTTATTTTCTGGCGTAAAATACTTTCTAAAGTAAGCCATAAACGACCTATTCTTTTAGGAAAAGATGTCACGGTAACAATAATACGCCCTTGCTCTTTTGAAAAAGCAGATAAGCGATAGGAATTATTTTTAGCAGTTAATTGAAAGTAAAGTGGTAACACAATATTACCGCCTAAACGTACAATCACACGTAATAATGAATAAAATCGAATCCTTTTTAAGAACAAATTTTTATCCAATATAGAGGCATATACACAACACCAAAAATCAATCATGTCTAATAGAAGATATAGGTAATAAAAACGTAAATAAAGACGCACAATATATCCATAATTCAGGTATTAACAAGTAATGACTATTTATTACACCTGCAACAGGAAGGGTCAATAAAGACGTGTATATAACAAATTTACTTAACCAATCATTTGTTCTCTTACCTTTAATATATAATAAATACAAAAAAGACAAGAAAAAAACAAAAATAACAAAACCGAATTGAAACAATAACTCTGCAAACAAATTATGAAGAATTGTATAACTCGGTGATACCTTTGCCAATGATACTGAAATACTACCAATTCCTGTTCCAAGACAATACGAGTCTAGAAATAAACTAAGCCCCAACCATATTAACATACTTCTAGAGGAATCTTGCATTACTTCACTCAAAGAATCTTCCCCTATTCTGTACAATAATTGCTGGAATATCATATCAAAATTCATCCAAACCCCCAAACATACACCACCTATGACGACAACTTGTATACAACGCTTCCCTCTATAATGTTTTTTTCGATAAAATGATAAAAAAGAAATCAATGCAATTACGAAACACAACAAACCACCACGAGAAGCATTAATCACTAAAATATAAAACAATGAGATAATTATGAACCATCCCCACAATTGCTTTTTAGCACTATCAACTAACAACAAATAAGCAAAAACAAAAGGAAGGGCAAAACATATTACCGTCACGTAATAATTATAATTTCCAAAAGTCACTGCAGCATATTTCCGTGCTAAAGTTTGTCCATCAATATTCATTGCAAGATTTTCATGAAGAGTCAAATAAAGATGCTGATCATTAAAAATTTCATTGAATGCTAATGGTAAAGTACATAAAACAAATCCACTCCAACCTAATATAATTGAATATAAAGGACGTTTAGCTTTTTGAAGCCATAAAACAAACAAAAAAAACAAAGAAAAATGACAATAATAATACAACAATTCTTTCACCCCATGAATAATAGAACTCGTCCAAAAAAGAGAACATAACGAATAAATAAACCATATCAAAAAGAAATAACAAACATATCGTAATACTTTCACTAATGGAGAGGTAAAGACACTTACCCAAACCCAAGGAGAAAAAAACAATGCAACACATCTTATTGGAGAAAAAGTACCTCCAATCCCTCCAAAAACTAACAATAGGATTAAAATAATAATCCCAACATCATATTTATTATATTCACATAGTTTCACGCCGGTCACGAATCAAACGAGAAGGATTTCCCCCCACAATCGAATACTCTGGAAAGTCTTTACACAAAACACAACGAGCTGCTATAATAGACCCCTTTTTTATAACACGTCCTGGAGTCATTACAACTCCATCTCCAATCCAAACATCATCTTCTATCATCGTTTGTTTAGGCTTACAAAATCCCTGTTGAATCATAGGGATATCTATTCTTTTCGTTTCATGATTAGCCCCCAAGATATAACAATCTGGTCCCATCATCACATTAGCACCAATAATAGTATCTGCTGGAACATGGGCATTAATTCCTAAACCTGAATTGTCTCCAATACACAAAGCTCTTCCTGAAGCAAAGAAAGCTTTACGTTCAATATTTACATTTTTGCCACAATATTTAAATATATATTTACAACAGCCATAACGCATCTTTTTAGAAACTTTTCCCAATATTAATGTATTACTTGAAGGTAAATATCTACAAAAACCATAATACAATATTAAAAAGAAAATTTTCAACAAAGTCAATTCACTACCGTATAATTTCATAATTGGATCATTTCAAGTGACTAAACAAAAAACGTAACGATTCCTGTCTCAAAGAATGTAATTTTAAATGTACCGCATTATAGTCTATTGGATATAACCATGCATCTGTATTTTTAACTTCTTCTACAGAGGAATAATAACGATCAGAGATCTCTAACAAACTCAACAAAGAGATTATTCTTTCCATCAACTCTTCAACAGAAGGTAAAACTAAAAAGGGCTTTTTATTTAAAATTGCAAAAACTACTGTATGAAAAGAATCTGTCACAACAAAGGCTGAATCAACAATTGCCCCTAACCAAGCCCCAATAGAAGGATACTCATAATTTATCCCACCCATCAACGGTAAAAAAGAGATTTGTTTCTTACCATCCAACTCTTTAACCTTCAATTTTAAATGCGCCCCAATATAACTAGCAAAATCACCCCAATCAGAACGATAGGAAACTCTGTAATAAAGCAATGAATTTTGGTAACAAGTAGAAGTAATAGTAAGATGTGAATAATCAGATAATAACAACGTGGGATCTAATACACATTCTGAAGTGACATGAAAAATATTTTGACAAATATCTATTCCTGAATTTTCTCTTACAGAAATAGCATTAAATTTTTTCAAACAAATCGTAACTTGTTCTGTTAAAAAACTACAATCCCATGTTTTTGTACCAAAACTCGCCGCATAAGAAATTCGTTTAACTTTAGAAGGTAAAAACTCAAAAAAATAATCTAATGGTCGAATAGCTATATGAGGATTCCAAACTTGATCACTCCCCACTATATAAAGATCAATAAAATCTTTATATTGGTCTTTCAATACTGGTGGTAAAGAATATTTTCTAAATTTTCTAAAATTAGAACAACGGGTTAGGCTATTTAAATAATATCTCCAACCTTTTTCAGCTTTTAAATCACTTCTGACAAGAAATACCTGATGTCCTGCATCCATCAAAATTTTAGATAGAGAATAACACTGTAGCATAGCTCCATAGCTAAAAGCACGTGAAAACGTTAATAAAGCAATATTCATCTCAATTATATTTCTTATTTAAGTATCCCCTTTATCGTCTTTTTGATACTTGGACTCAATAATTGTTTCGCTGCATTTACTATTACCGATTTTGTATCCTTACTTATATTGCAGATAAGTTTTAAAGCCTCACTTTCATCCTTAGCATCTGTAAAAATTTCAAATAATATTGGCTTGGGAGTAAATGTTGAAGATAAAAAAGATTCATATACCTGTAAAAATTCATCTTTATTCCCTGCAGACAAATATTCAAACCCCAAATCTTCCGCATAGTGTTTCACTAAACTACGTGATTTATTCCCATAATGTCCTACTGCAGCTATATATTTATCTGCATCATCTCCAAAAAATGCCCCTAAATGATTATAGTTTTTAAATTCTATCCCCCCCCCGTTATTAATCAATAATAATCGAACATTATTACTAATATGTCTGTTACCCAACACATTCATATCATAAAAAAAAGCGAGATCTCCAAATACTCCAAAATAAATACGCTCTTTATTGACCAAAGAAGCACCAATCAGAGAAGAAACACCACCATCAATACCAAATCCTCCGACATTAGAATAGGCAGATACAGAAACTGGAATTTCAAAGAAATTCCAAGAACGTAAAGAATTAAGAATACCCAAATGTAACACTGAATTTTCAGGTAATTTCATTGCCATTTGTTTTGCTACCCACAAATTAGAAAAGGGAAACTCAGGAATAGCCTCATATAGACGTTGATACATGGTTTGACACCGAAGTAAGTATTCATCAGACTTTCTCGTATCTTCTTTAGAATAATGTTCAAAAAAGATTTGCTCTGGCATTTCAAAAACATATTGTAAGTGACGAAAAAAATCACGCATTTCACCATCCTCGTTCACTCGCCAAACGCTTTTTGTAGTCAATTTACGTAAACAACCATATTCTCCAGATACTTCGCCAACATGTATCAATAAATCCAAATTACTCATATCAACTTGTAAAGCATCTTGGCTGGCAATCAAGGAATATAACACCCGATATTTCCCCTTGTAACCACTTGTATGGTCACAAAACACGACTGCATTATTCACCTCACAAAAACGATCCAACATCTCCATTTGTTGCTCTCTCCATATTTTATGAGATCCAACAAAAATACCGATCTTCCCTTTAGGTAAAGGAGGGAAAATATCAGACAAACAAATTCGTTTTATGACACGTACCTGAGGTAATGTTCTTACAGAGTAATCACAACTATAGGTTGTTGTTAAATTAATATGTACAGGCCCCCCTCCATGTCGCATTAATTCTGATAAAGCTTGATTCACTTTTACCTCACATTCCCACAAATCATTATCATCCTTTATGATCGGTAAATGAATATTATAACGAGCTATATCATTCGGTAATGAACGTCTATCTAACATTTGGGCACTAAGATGTCCTATCTTTGAAATATCTTGTGAAGATGTTATTGCTAAAACTGGCAGTTTACGATAAAAGGCCTCTGTCAACCCAGGCATATAATTCCGAGAAGCAGTCGCTCCTGTACAGCTCAAAACAACAGGTTCTCTAGATTCTTCTGCCATCCCACAAGCGATATAAGCCGCAGAACGTTCATCCACAGACGAATAAACATCAAACCAACTATCTTGTTGAACACTAGCAACAAACGACAGGTTCGTTGCTCCCGGAGATGCTATTACTTTACGAATACCATATAATTTTAATAGTGCAAGTACTACTTGAATATTGCGTTCACTTGAATAATGATTTTCCATAATGAAAAATTTTTACTATGTATTTATAATATTGAGGAAAAATATATATCAACAAATAACCTATTTTATGATGAAAAGATGGTATTTCGCTCAATGGAGTGCGACATCCAGACACTCGATCATTCAACGCTTCCAAATACCAAGAGATATCATGAAATATAGGATTAGATAGAAAAGCATATAAACAATTTCGTATTCCTACTTTCGCATCATAAAAATTATCCGTTTTTACAAATTTCCTTATTTTTTGATTATCAAATATCCGATTATAATATCTATCATACAATATACTATATTGCGGTTCTCTAAATCTGAATGTAATCGATTTTTCCAACATTAGTACTTGAGGACGCTTGTGTAATTTTTCTTCCAATACATCCAAATAAACAGACAAAACTTCATTCCATGTATATACTTTACTTGCCGTTATATTAAAAATTTCACCATACGCCCTTTCATTACCAATCAATTGCACCATTGCAGTCACTACATCAAAGGCGTAAGTTAACGTTGTAAATCTCTCTCCAATATCTTTAGAAAAAACAATCGTTCGCCCATGTAATGCTCGATACAACCAATCTTCTTTCTCAAAAACACCTAATTGTAAGCGAATCTCACTAAAAGTAATATAAGGGCGAATAATTGTATAGTTTTTACAACCGAACTCAAATAATATATTTTCTTCACGTGCCTTACTTAATGGATATTCATCCGTTTGCAAAAAAGTTCCATCTTTTGAAACATCCAACAAGCGTGGAAAGTCTTCCTTAATAGGTTCTTTAGAATCCGCATATACTCGTGCAGAACTAAGGAACATATACTGTTTCGTTGATTTTAATAAAAGTTCTACACGTTCTCGAAATTCTTCTGTTGAGTAAACCATAAAATCCACAATCGTATCCCAATCCCTACTTACTAAAAGTTTCTTTAAAAAATTAACATCGCGTGCATTTCCTTTAACATACGTAACATTATTAACATTTTTCCTATCTTTACGAGATGTAACTGTTACGTGGACTCCTTTTTTTATAAGGTGTTCAATTAAATGAATACCCATCGCACCTGTACCGCCTAAAATAAGCACTTCCATCTATAAAATACCAAATTTAAATTCTTTGTCTATTTCTTTTCCAATAAGTCCATATTTGCGAACGCTCATTATGCGTCAAACCAATGAAACCAATTGTACTAATTGTTGATAAAATTGCTAAAATTGTTGTTAAACATAAACGCCAAAAACTTTCATCAAAAAAATATCTTATCACATAAGGAAGGCATACAGCTAAAAAAGATACAATACCTACAGGATATATCACATTTAATACAAACTTTCTAATAGGCAATTGTGCTAAATATCTAACGATATACAATCTAATGCCTATTGCTAATATATTAATACATATTGATATGACTAACACCATATAAGCAGAAGCCCCACACTTTAAAACAATATATGATAATGGGAAATTTAATAACAACAAAGTACCTACTACACATTGATGTAATTTCATTTTTCCTGTTGCATGTGCCAAAGTTGTCATCGGATAAATAATAGATTCTATCACAGCATTTATTAATACTAATCGTGTAAATAATATTGAATATTCGGGTGGGTTTTTCAACCATAACTTCAAAATATAAGGCATTTCTAACACCAAAGGCATTACAAAAAAATACATCAAAAAATAAGTAAACTTACTTCCTCCAAACACTAATTTCAATGCTTCATCATGTTTATTTGCAGCATAATTTTTAATAATTTGTGGACGCAAAGCTGTCGAAAAGTTTTGTGCAAAACTCATTATTGCCGAATTCACTTGCGATGCTATTGCCTGTGCAGCATTTACCAACGTTCCAAAAAAAAGATTTAAAAGAATATTTACTCCCTGATCTTTTAACACCACACAAAAACTACCAAAAAAATTCCAACCTACGTAATATCCCATTTCCTTCAATAAAGTATTATCCCATAATAAACGGAAACGACACTCATTATAATGCTTTCTACAATAGAAATGATACAATACTGTATTTATTAAGGAGACAATGAAGATCAAAAAACCATATAATATCAACTTATCATAGGATAATACTGATAGTAAAAAAACAATTAATAAATTTAAAATAACTTCAACAATACTTACATAAGCATAAACACTCATGTTCTCATGGGCTATTATTGCAGACATGTAAGGCGTTGTTATAATTTTGGCAACAAACGTTAAGATTGCAAATTGATAAATCCATAAAACAGCATTCATCCGTTCTGGAGGAATCACTAATTTATTACAGACAAACCACAAACCAATAGTTTCCGCAAGGAATATAACACATAAAGCCAATAAAACGTATATTAATAAAGTTACTGCAAATATTTTTTTTAAAACAGGTTCATTATTTCTTCCTAATTCAAAAGAAAAAAATCGTTGACTTGCTGTTGCCATCGAATTACTTAAAAAGCCTAACATAGCTACAGTTCCAGCGATTACATTATAAATGCCATAATCATTAGCACCAAGAGTATTTAATACAACCCTAATCGTGTATAAATTTACAGCAATAATAAGGAATTGCCGAAAATACAACATTAAAGTATTTTGGGCTAATCGTTTTGTATCTTTACTGAACATGTATTTCCTATAAGATAACTTTACTTAAAGCTCCCGACAATTTTTCCACATGCTAAACCATCCCCATAAGGATTTACCGCTTCGCTCATTATTCCATAATAACTTTGATCTTCTAGTAAACGAGAAACCTCCTCCATAATTCTATTAAAATCCGTTCCAACCAATTTCACGGTTCCCGCCTCCAATGCCTCCGGACGCTCCGTTGTATTCCTCATAACTAGAACAGGTTTCCCCAATCCCGGGGCTTCTTCTTGAATTCCACCACTATCAGTCAACACAATTGTTGATTTCTCCATCAAGTACACAAAACTCAAATACTCCAATGGTTCGATAAAAAACATATTCTTTAAATCAGATAAATCTTCTCCAAACACTTCATGTATCGGCTTTCTTACATTCGGATTTAAATGCATCGGATAAACAAAATCCACATCTGGATATTTTTCGACTAATGCTTTTATTGCTTTACAGATATTAATAAAACCTTCACCAAAATTCTCTCTTCTGTGTCCCGTTATCAATACCAATTTCCGACCTTCATTTAAACGGTCCACGTCATACCCAGCTTTGATCAAAGAACAATTCAATCCGAAATCTAGTGTTTTATCATTTTTTATCCGTTCAACTACCATATACAAGGCATCAATAACCGTGTTCCCTGTTACCGTAATTTTTTCATCACAAATACCTTCATCTAACAAATTTTGACGACTTAAAGGCGTCGGAGAAAAATGATAAGTTGCAATTCGTCCTGTTATCTGACGATTCATTTCCTCCGGCCAAGGGCTATAGATATCATGAGTACGTAAACCTGCCTCTATGTGACCTACCGGTATCTGTTGATAAAATGCAGCCAAAGCCGCTGCCGTTGACGTTGTTGTATCTCCATGTACTAAAACAATGTCAGGATTAGTTTCTTTTAAAACATCACGCATTCCTGTCAAAACCCGTGCCGTCACATCATATAAATCCTGTCCTTGTTTCATGATATTCAAATCATAATCAGGAGTAATCTCGAATATATGAAGTACTTGATCCAACATTTCCCGATGTTGTCCCGTCACGCAAACAATTGTTTGAAATTGTTCCGGATATTTTTGGAATTCCTTCACTAGAGGAGCCATTTTAATCGCTTCCGGACGAGTTCCAAAAACTAACATTATTTTTTTCATCAAAACAATCTATTTTTTGTAAATACCACAAAAATCAAGAATCACCTTCTGATCTGTCCATGACAAAGTCTTGAACACGTCATGAGCGACCAACATCACGACAATATCTGCCCGGTCATAAGCTTCCTTGTAATCAGTCAATTTAAACACTTTATGTTCTTGCACGTTAGGTTCAACGACAAGAATATCTGCATTACTACAGGACTGCATCACCTTGGTTGTAATATATTTTGCAGGAGACTCCCGCAAGTCATCAATATTCGGTTTGAAAGCTAAACCCATCATGGCAATGATCGGTTTACGATGATGCTTTAACTCGAATTTCAACATCTCGTTTTGTACTTTTTCCGCACACCAGAATGCCTTGTAATTATTTATTTCCCGGGCATTAGCTATAATTTTAGATTCCATCGGGAAATCCGCTGTAATAAAGTAAGGATCAACAGCTATACAATGTCCCCCTACACCACAACCGGGTTGAAGGATATTTACACGAGGATGCTTGTTTGCCAAGTTAATCAATTCCCACACGTTTATTCCCGCTTTATCACAAATCAAGGATAACTCATTTGCAAAAGCAATCTGCACATCCCGAGAAGAATTTTCTGTCAATTTACACATTTCAGCTGTACGAGCATTTGTTCTATGTAAGGTTCCTTGAACAAATTGTGAATAAAACTCAATAGCCTTATTTGTTGACTCTTCATCAATTCCCCCAATCACCCGGTCATTATGTACTAATTCATAAATCACGTTTCCTGGTAATACTCGTTCCGGGCAATAAGCTATATATATTTTATCTTTTAATTCCGGTCGTTCACCATAAATCAAATCCCTCATTTTTTCTGTCGTTCCAATGGGAGATGTGGATTCTATTACATACAAGTCTCCAGTTTTTAATAAAGGCAATACAGAGCGAGTGGCGGCCTCCACGTAAGAAATATCCGGCTCATGATTTCCTTTAAAAGGAGTGGGAACAACCATAAAATAAGCCTCACAAGCTTCCGGCTTCAGAGAGGCTTTTAAGTTCCCTGTTTTTACAACTTCTTGTAAATATGCCTCCAACCCCGGTTCCACGATATGGAGTTTCCCCTGATTTGTCAACTCGACAACACTAGGATTTATATCCACTCCGGTAACTTTAATACCGTGTTTTGCGGCAATAATGGCCGTGGGTAGACCAATATAGCCTAACCCCATGAAACAAGCTTTCATAAATTATTTTAAATTAATATATTCTTTTGTTGCTAATACATCAAAACATGAAGAAACGCACCTCAAATCCTGCTCCCCAATTTTTAGCCCAGCCAAAAGGTTATTCCCAACAAGATTCATATCTCCTAATTGCACACCCTTCCTCTTTTCCTCAATTATATTCTCATAAAATTCCTCTGCCTGAAGCCACTTCCATACATTCAATTGTTCCAAATCTTTAGAAACTTTTTTCACATAACTTTCCCATTCCATCATTATCTCCTTTGCCAACCTTGCACACTCCTCCTCCCCCGTGAAATAATAACAACTACACAACAACCGACACATCTCCGGTGTTCTACAAGGTAATACAATCTCATCACGCCCCTCCGGTGATATTATTCCATAAGCTGCATCTAAAGCTATATCCAGGAAATCCATGTCGGAATAGGTCAAATAAGTTTCCATCAAGTCGGCAATATATCCAACTCGATCTTCCAATGCAATAGATGGATCTTGTATCAGATCGGCTAATTCTCCCGCTATTTCACGAATACGTTCATGGATGTCCCATTGGCTACCATACACGTCTTCCAACCACGGATTTACTCGCACGATGGAATAGATTGAGATATACCCATGCAATAAACCGGACAACGCAGATGGAGGGAAATCTCCAATTGGGATGACCGATACTTTTTTGTACAAATCATTAAGATTCATCGCCACTATCTCTATTAAATTTTTTCTAGGAATGATCCCGGAATATAAGAGGTTGCCACAGAAACGACCCCTTCCAGGCGCACTATTACGCGTTTATGCCCCTTTATACGGAGCAATTCTCCTTCAAGCCCTATTAACGGACCTTTGATTACTCTTACCCGATCACCTCGCTTCAACTCTTCGTTAATCACCTCCACGGTGGAATCTGAAAAGTCAAGCAAGAACATGAAATCACGCATTTGCTTATCGGGAACAATCAACAAATGACGAGTTTCTAAATCTTTCAGGTAAACGACGTTTAAACCATGTTCATTCAGTAACGAGAAAGCTGTTTTCTGATCCGTTCGAATAAAAATCAAATGAGGGATCAAGATTACCCGCACGTTTTTCCTCCCGGAAGAAGTTTCACGAACTTCATCACGCATGGCTAGATAGTTTTCTATCGCCAAGTGATCTAACCGCTTTTTAATCGTTAATTCCTGATTGATTTTAGTGTACGCCGCATACCAATGCATTTTTCTCGTACCCTCTGACATATTTTATAGCTTGTAAAATCTGGAAATTCTCGTGATTGATTAATAAATTCTATATCACACGATTGATGTAGATACGCTTCGCGCACTAACCTTTAGAATCAGGCTCAACTTTTTATGCCCATGTGCCTCACGCACCATCCTTAAACAGGTACAGTACGTAAAAACTGTCTTTTGGAAGAATTATATTCATCCCCACGCAAATAATCTGATTTTACTGATTCTAGACTGTTGATCTAAAAAAACGATCGATTATTGCGTTGCAAATATACTAATTTTTCATGCTTACAAATGGAATGCAGATATTTTTTTTCTTTTTAACCATCAGGAGGTTGACATATTTGCCCAAAATGAAAAATTATTAAATGTGTTAATATCATCAATCGATCGTTTATTAACACAATAAACATTTCAATATCAATCCCTTTTTATCATCCTACTTTTCTTTGGACAAATCTTTTGTTTCCTATTGGTACACAAACTTTAACACACATAAAAAACGGATGAGAGTATCTACGATTATTCCCTCATCCGTCACAATTTCTTAATTAAATATCCAAACTCACGTTAACTGGAAATACCCCGAACCCGAAAAGCGTGTATTATCCACAGAACCAAAGAAATAAAAGAGATGAACTGGATTCTGTTCCTGTAAAGCAAGCTCTACCGTAGCATCCCCATCTCCCCTACATATAGGCAATCGGTCAAACGAAACGTCTCGTCGTTCGTCCTTATATTTCTTATGAAAACGATCCAGATGTAGAACGAGAATACAAACGTCCATTTTCTTTTGATAATCTTCCTGTAGTCACGAAATATAGTCCGATTTGTCCTACAACACCATTATGAGATTGAGCTGGTATTTTGTTTTTAAGCAACAGCGCAGAAGCCATATATATAAACGGCATAATACTTATCCCTTGTCTTAATTATTTATGACAGTAATTATTGTAATTCGAATCATATAAAAAACCTGAAAACGACAAAATTCATTTTCAGGTTCCTGTACTCATGCTACTCATCTCAATAATTCTCTACCAGCAATTCAAAGAATCCTTGCGGATGGAGACAAGCCGGACAAACTTTAGGAGCCGTGGGGCCCTCGTGGACATACCCGCATTTGCGACAATACCATTTTACCGTTTCCGGACGTTCAAAAAGGATACCATCCTGCAAGTTCGACAAGAGCTTCCGATACCTTGTTTCATGATTTCTTTCCGCCTCGATAATCATACGGTACATCACGGAAATATCCTTAAATCCCTCCTCTTCGGCCACTTTGGCAAATTCCGGATACAAGTGATGCCACTCGTCATACTCACCCTCCGCGGCCTCAACCAGATTACTGGCCGTGTCCAAAATAACCCCGGCAGGATACGCGGCAGTGATCTCCAACATTCCTCCTTCCAAACGACTGAAGAAACGTTTCGCGTGCATCTCTTCTTGCAAAGCGGTCTCGTAGAATATGCCCGCTATCTGTTCGTACCCCTCTTTTTTCGCTACTTCAGAGAAAAAAGTATACCGATTTTTTGCCTGTGATTCTCCGGCAAATGATTTTAAAAGATTGGCCTCTGTTAAAGTACCCTTTACACTTTTGTTCATAGTTTTTCCTTTTTCTTACGGGAAAAGGACGTTTTAAGTTACAAGCTATTTAGAACTAAACCTGTAACCGGTCAACCTGCAACTTGTAACTACTACTTATCAAGCAAACTTAATGGTAGTATAAATACCCCACATTTTAAGCATTTCTCTCCTTTAGTTGCAAAATATTAAGATATACTTTTGTATGCAAAAGAATTATGACGAGTAATTTTTCCATATAGAGTTAGTTATGTCAGAGATTTTAAAGAAGTTACAAAAAGATATTCATTTCATCGAAGGGCTGAATAGCTGTATGAATTGCGGGGTATGCACGGCAATTTGTCCGGCAGCCGAATTCTATAACTATGACCCGCGGGTGATCGTGGAAACCGTGCAACGGGGGAATGAAGAAGAGATCGAAGAGTTATTGAAAAGCGACACGATCTGGTACTGCGGGGAATGTATGTCTTGTAAAACCCGTTGTCCGCGCTGCAACACGCCGGGTCTCGTGATCATGGCATTAAGAAAAATATCGCAAGAACTGGGATATTTTGTCTATTCGGAAAAAGGACGTCAGCAATACGCACTAAAACACGTGATCGGAGAATCCATCCTCAAAAGAGGATATTGCGTTACTCCCGACCTAGTGAAACCGGAAATGCACCCAGAGCAAGGTCCCGTGTGGGAATGGATATACGAGCATCTGGACGACGTGTACGAACGTATGCACTCAAACTACCGTCAACCGGGAGCCGGTGCCTTACGGGAAGTGGATTCGGAAAGTATGGATGAATTGCGGAAAATTTTCGATGTTACCGGGGGAACTGAATTCTTGGAAAAAATTGACAGTTGCTCCCAGCACGTGGCCGACGAAGAGAAAGTCGATCTGGAAGAGGCTTATTTCCTGAAAACATACATGGAAAACAGCGGGAAACACCAGTAAAAAGAATTTAAAATTTAAAGTTTAGAATTTAGAATGGGAATGCGCAGGGAAATCTAAAATCTAAAATTAAAAATCTAAAATTGAAAGATGAATTTAGAGGGTAAACAACAGATATGGAAGGATTATCAGAAAGAGATAGCCGATGATCACTATTTTTACGCAAGAAGTTGTATTCGCCAGACTTTCTTCCCGGGTTCGGAATGGGCTTACTTGGATATTATGAAGAATAAACTGGCGAAAGATGTTATTGATGATCCGCGACACACGACTTGCACCGGGATCGGTTATCATTCGGACATCGTTCCGGCAGAAACAATCATGACAGTAGTCGCCCGTCATTTTGCCCTCATGACCGAGGCCGGGTACGAAAACATGACACCCTCCTGTATCACATCTTTCGGTATTTACACCGAGATATTGGAGACATGGCACCACCACCCGGAAGTCGAAGAAAAAATCAGAGAATTCCTTTGGAAAGCCACCAAACGGGAATTTAAAAAACCTAGAAATCTTGCTCACACATCAGACATAATCTATAAGTTCAGAAACGAGATCGCTGCCCAGGCAAAATACAAGCTGGTGGACGTTCACACGGGAAGACCTCTCCGGGGAGTGGATCACATCGGGTGTCATTACTCGAAAATGTTTCCCACGAAAGGAATTGGTGGAGCCGAATTTCCGGCCGTATTATCCGGTATGATTTATGCCTGGGGCGGCGATGTAATCGATTACCCAGAAAGAAGACATTGTTGCGGTTTCGGTTTTCGCCAGTATCTCGTGATGGCCAACCGGGGATATTCCGTGGCCAACTCGAAAAAGAAATTTGAATCCATGCAACCTTACGAACCCGACTTTATCGTGGCAAACTGTCCGGGGTGCGCCATGTTCATGGATAAATGGCAATACACGATCAGCGAGATGGAAGGAACCACCTACGGGCAGGACGGCTACGGTATCCCCGTGTTGACCTACGAGGAACTCACGGCACTCGTTTTGGGGTATGACCCGTGGGAAATCGGGTTGCAGATGCACCAGGTTTCCGTGGAACCCTTGCTGGACAAAATGGGCATCCCGTACGATCCGGAAGCGAAATTCAAAAACATCCGGGGAGAAGACATCGGGGCTCCCAAATGCCCCACGTACCTAAGAGTGTCAAAATTATAATGTTAAACCACAAAATTGGAAAAAGAACCATGAAGTCATTCATTTTCAACTTTCAATTTTCAATTTTCAATTAATATATGGCAAAAGTCATCATCATCGGAGGAGGTCCGGCAGGCTGCGAAGCCGCACATCAACTGGCAAGTCAAGGAATCGACGTGGAATTAGTCGAGAAAAACAACGAAACCGGCGGTAACTTGAACAATTGGTACCAATTGTTTCCTGACCGGAAATCCGCCAAGAATCTGAACGACATATTAAAACAAAACCTGAATCACCCGAAGATTCGGTTACATCTAGGCATGGAACCCCGGAAAATCGAGAAGAACAAAGAGGGTAGATTTCTTGTACCTCTCAGCGACGGCAGCTTGCTTGAAGGTGACACCCTATTGGTTTCCACTGGCTTCAAACTTTTCGATGCCCGCCGGAAAGAAGAGTACGGCTACGGGATATATGAAAACGTGATCACTTCCGTGGAACTGGAGAATATGTTCTACAACCACTCGATCAAAATGGCAAACGGGAATCCCCCCAAACGTATCGGGATCATCCATTGCGTGGGTTCCCGTGACGAAAAGGTATGCAACTACCATTGCTCCAAACTCTGTTGTATCACCGGGGTAAAGCAAGCCATTGAACTTCGGGAACTATTACCCGACACGGAAATCTTCTGTTTCTACATGGATATGCGTATGTTCGGACCGGGCTACGAGGAGATGTACCGGGACGCACAGGAAAAATACAATATCAAATTCGTACGAGGCAGATTGTCCGAGGCCGCAGAAAACATGAACAAGCAATTACAGATCAAGGTGGAAGACACGCTTGTCGGGAAACCCTTGCGTATGACACTCGATATGATGATCCTGTTGGTCGGTATGGAATCCTCGGAAGGCAGTCGCCAGATGGCAGACACACTAGGCTTGAACTTGGCTCCCAATGGTTTCATCAAATCCCAGGACCCGCACTATCGCAACAACAACACGAATGTCGAAGGTGTTTTCGTGGCCGGATGCGGAAGTGCCCCGATGAACCTAACCGACACGCTGGCCGATGCCCGTTCGGCAACCATGAACATTATAGAATACGTGAAACTTAAAAAGATTTTGTGATTGTCGATTCCATGATTCAGTGATTAAAAAGAGCGTTGGATAGAGGGGAAAAATCAATGAATCGGAAATCACTAAATCAAGAAATTAATAGGATTTAAAATTAAGAGATGATCAATTTTTGGGGTTATAGCATATCGGAAACACGGAGTATCAATTATGATACGAACGACAAATCCATGACGGAACATATCGCACATGTGGTTCCCAGTAGTAAGTTGTGTATTGGCTGTGGCGGATGCACGGCGGGATGCACGGCAGGGAATCTCACGGACTTTAACATCCGGAAGATACAGATGCTCATGAAGCGAGGCGAAAATAAAGAGGCGAAAGAGCAATTACAGAAATGTATGTTGTGCGGAAAATGCATGCTGGTCTGCCCAAGAGGCGTGGAAACCCGAAAGATGATTTTAGAAATGCTCAACTATATAAAAACAAAATTGAAAAGCTGAAACCAATTATTATGCAGCAATACGAATACACGAACAAAATATATTACGATCACTTTGTCCTGCCGTTCACGATCGGGCTGGTCGTGCTACTGGGATACTTGTGCGTGAAATACTACAAGTGGATCAAAAGCTTTCCGAAAGAAGAACGTAAAAAAATCCGCAAAGGCTTGTTCAGTTTCAAGACCATTCATTCCGGTTGGGAAATCTTCCGGGAAAGCTTGTTGCATCATAATATATTCAAGACGAACCCGATGCTGGGATACATGCACATGACCTTTGCTTTCGGATGGTTCTTGTTGATCGTTGTCGGGAAAATCGAATCCATGGTTTACCATACCAGTGCTTTCAACCCACCTTATTTTGCTATCTTTTTCCGTTATTTCCATCCGGCAAAAGAGACCTTTCCATATAGCGAATTTTTCGCGTTCTTGATGGACTTGATACTGACGTTCCTATTAATCGGAATCTTACTGGCTGTCACCAAACGTTTCTGTTCCCGCATTTTCGGTATGAAGAAAACCACGAAACAACGGACTTACGATTTGCTTATATTAACCGTACTTTGGCTTATTTTCCCGGTACGTTTCCTTGCAGAAAGTTTCACTAGCGGTCTGAACGGAGGCGGTAGTTTCCTCACGCACAACGCGGGAGACTTTTTCAGCGAATTTCTACCCTTGGAAAGCTTATCTTATCCTGCTTGGTGGCTTTACTCCTCCTTGCTTGGACTATTCTTCCTACTATTACCATTTTCCCGGTATATGCATATCCCGACTGAAATGGTCTATATCTTCCTAAAAAACTGGGGAGTAAAACAAGGTAAAGAATATAACGGATTCAGTGAAATACAGGTCAATTCCTGTTCCCGTTGCGGAATATGTATCAACACTTGTCAATTAAACACGTCCTGTAATATAAATGACACGCAACCCGTCTATTTTCTCCGTCGCCTGCGTAATCGAGAGGAATATGCCCAACAAGCGGAAGACTGCCTGATGTGCGGACGTTGCGAGAATTCATGTCCCGTGGGCATTAACCTGAATGCCATCCGACAAAGCAAAAGACCGGATATATTAAGAGTTACAAAGGAGACGTATGCCTACGTACCCAAACCGGAAGTGAAACCCGCTAAAGTCGCTTACTTTGCCGGATGTATGAGTCATCTTACCCCGGGCATTATAAAATCCATGCAACAGATTTTCGAAAAGGCAAAAGCGGACTACACGTTCATTGATGAACAAGCCGGAGTTTGTTGCGGGCGTCCGTTAGCTCTTTCCGGGAACTGGAAAGCGGCGCAAGTGGTCATGGATAAAAACCTACAAATGATTGATGCCTCACAGGCTGATATATTGGTTACCTCCTGCCCGATCTGTTACAAAACTTTCAAGGAGGATTACCTGTTGAATATAAAAGTCATGCACCACACGGAATATATCGACATGCTGATTCAGGAAGGGCAATTAAAGGTCAACGCCCTTGATCTGAAGACCGTGTTCCATAACCCGTGTGAACTGGGAAGAGGCTGCGGTGTCGTTGACGCCCCCGAAAGCGTATTGAAACAAGTAAGCCAGAAAATCTCGACAGCCTATGACGGGAAGAAATCACTCTGTTGCGGGGGTAGCTTGGCCAATACGGCCATTGATTCCACGCAAAAAACGAAAATTAGTAGTGATACCGTGAAAGCATACGCGGCGTACCAGCCGGACGTTATTGTCACGGCTTGTCCCCTATGCAAAAAAACATTGGGTAAAACCTCACCGGAAATCCCGGTAAAAGATATTGCAGAACTGGTTGCAGAAGCCTAAAATAAAAACGGGATTCACATAAAAATAGTGAATCCCGTTTTTATTTCTCGACTAAAGAAAAACTTAATCTTCAAGTTCCGCTCTTACTCCCTCAATCTGTTCCACGTTCAAATCGCTCTCATTACTATTTGTGGCAATGTCATAATGTGGAAGCGGGTTTTTCTGTAACTCGATATTTTGTTCCCGATGCACGCAAACATCCATCGCCAAATAAAGAGCATTACGAAGTCCTTGTTCATCACCCAGATTCTGACCTACAATATCATAATGAGGATCTGTTAAAGACATCGAACAAATCACGGGTAACCCGGCAATATAACAAGCGGCACTTTCTTCGTCCACGGACTTAAATGCCACAACCCCCTGATCGTAATACATGGCGAGAACAGCGTCAAATTTCTCGTACATTCTCTCCGAGAAGAAACGTTCGGCAGAGAATGGGCCAATGGCCATAATTCCCTCTTCTCTAGCTCGCTCAATCGCCGGAATAATAACATTCACTTCTTCATCTCCATTCTGACCGCAATTTACCTGTGGGTTTAGCCCCAGAACAGCAATCTTTGGTTTCAAAATAGTAAAATCCTGACGCAAAGTATCATCCAGCAAGGTTAATTTCTTGAAGATATTCTTTTGTGTAACCTGATGTGGCACATCTCGTAATTTAACCTGTTCGGTCACGAAACCCATCTTTATCTTTTCGCTCACCAAGATGGACATAATATCCGTGGTACTATAACGCTTACCCAAATATTCCACCAAAGACCCGGCCTCTTCCGTGAAGAACGCATTCGGTCCCTGAGGAGCCAGCGTCAACACATCAATCTCGTCCCGATCCAATTGATCCAAGGCATATTTCAAAGCAACCATAGTAGCCTGATCCGATTCGGGAGTCTCTTTTCCAAGATCAACCTTCACGTTATCATCCACGCAATTGATGATATTGGATCGTTTCCCGTTGGCCTCACCCGGCTCCCGAATCGTGTTTAAACTGAAGTTCTCAATATTTAATACCTTCCGGTAGTAGGCGGCCACTTTAGGCGACCCGTATAGGATAGGAACACACAACTCACAAATCCGATTCTCTGCCAACAATTTTATGATCAACTCATAAGATATTCCGTTTACATCCCCGTGCGTGATTCCTACATTTAATCTGTTTTCCATGTTTTAAACCATTTCGTTTGCACAAAGATAATGAAAAAGTCGATATTTATCGATAAAAAAAGAGGGCATTGCCCTCTTTTACTCTATTCTTGATTTTCTTTTCTTTCCGGTCTAGGACCTCTGTCGCGATGGGGACGATCTCCCCGATCTTGTCTAGGTCCGCGATCTTGACGTTCGCCTCTATCTTGACGTTCACCACGATTTTGACGATCGTTTTGCTCCATACCTTCCGGTTTAGGCAACAACACCTTACGGGAAAGTTTGAATTTTCCGGTTTTCGGATCAATATCGATCAATTTCACACGTACCCGATCTCCCTCTTTCAATACATCCTCCACTTTCTCTACCCGTTTGTGATCGATCTCGGACACGTGCAACAAACCGTCTTTACCCGGCAAGAACTCCACGAAAGCACCGAAAGCGGTGATTGTCTTTACAACTCCCTCGTAAATCTCTCCGACTTCAGGTTTGCAGGCAATAGCCTTGATGCGGGCAACGGCAATCTCGATAGATTCTGCATTGGTGGCAGCAATATCCACGATACCCTGATTACCCACTTCTTCAATAACGATAACCGCTCCGGATTTCTCCTGAATATCCTGAATAATCTTTCCTCCGGGGCCAATGATCGCTCCGATCTGATCCTTATCCACCGTAAGCGTAACCATACGCGGCGCGTGCGGTTTCAAGTCAGGACGAGGTTCAGGTAAGGTTTCCTTAATAATATTCATGATGTGTAAACGACCTCTCCGGGCTTGATCCAGAGCTTTCTCCAGAATCTCGTAAGGAAGACCGTCTACTTTAATATCCATCTGGGTGGCGGTGATACCGTCTACCGTTCCGGTTACCTTGAAGTCCATATCTCCCAAGTGATCCTCGTCACCCAAGATGTCAGACAACACGGCATATTTCTCGTTATCGGTGATCAATCCCATAGCGATACCCGTTACCGGTTTCTTGATCGGAATACCGGCATCCATCAATGCCAAAGTTCCGGCGCATACCGTTGCCATGGAAGATGAACCGTTAGATTCCAAAATATCAGAAACAACACGTACCGTGTAAGGATAGTTGTCCGGCAACATACGTTTCAACGCACGATGAGCCAAATTACCATGTCCCACTTCACGACGCCCCACACCACGACTAGCTTTCGCCTCTCCTGTTGAGAACGGCGGGAAGTTATAGTGCAACAAGAATTTTTCTTTTCCTTGTTCAGTAGCCTCATCTATAATCTTTTCATCCAGCTTGGTTCCTAAAGTTACCGTGGACAAAGACTGCGTTTCACCGCGGGTAAAGATAGAAGAACCATGAGGTCCCGGAAGAGGTCCGGCCTCACACCAAATCGGGCGAATCTGTTCGGTCGTACGTCCATCCAGACGTAACCCCTCATCCAAAATCATTCTCCGTACAGCCTCTTTCTCCACGTCATGATAATAACGGGAAACCATATTCTTCTTCGCCTCCCTCTCTTCTTCCGGAAGTGATTCCAGATACTCTTCTTTCACCTCGGTAAATAACTTTTCACGTAAATGCTTGTCGGCATTACATTGACGGGCAACGGCATACGCTTTATCGTAGCATTTAGCCCAGATGTCTTTACGCAACTCTTCATCATTCACTTCATGACAATAAGCCCGTTTTTCTTTATTCACGGCTTTTGCCAATTCCATTTGAACCAAACAATGATCTTTAATAGCTTCATGAGCAAATTTAATAGCGTCGAGCATTTCTTTCTCGGAAACCTCGTTCATCTCTCCCTCAACCATCATGATATTCTCGTAGGTTGCAGCAACCATAATATCCAAATCGGCAGTTGCCAACTCGCTCTTCGTCGGGTTTATCATCAACTCCCCGTTTACACGAGCTACACGTACCTCGGAAATAGGACCGTGGAAAGGAATATCACTCACGGCAATAGCTGCAGAGGCAGCCAATCCGGCCAAACAATCCGGCATAGACTCTTCATCAGCCGAGTACAACGTTACCTGCACGAAAGTTTCCGCATGATAATCATCCGGGAACAAAGGTCTCAGAGCCCGGTCAATCAGACGGGATACCAAAATCTCGTAATCGGAAGCTCTTCCCTCTCTACGGGTGAAACCACCGGGGAAACGTCCTACCGCTGAAAATTTTTCTTTATAATCTACCGACAAAGGCATGAAATCCACGTCCGGACCTGCCTCTTGTGCGGAACAAACCGTAGCCAACAACATCGTGTTGCCCATTTTCAGCATGACAGCACCGTCCGCTTGCTTGGCTAACTTTCCGGTTTCCAATGTTATTACCCGACCATCTTTCAGGGTAATGCTTTTTTCAATAATGTTCATAGAAATAATAAAACTGTTAAAATACTAAACATTTTAACGGAATTCTTTTTAGATAAAAGGAGGAGGAGGGGAGGATTAAAAGTAAAACGACCCGGACGACCCGGGTCGTTTTTATGTAATTATTTACGTAAATTCAATGCTTTAACGATAGCACGATATCTATCGATATCTCTCTTCTTCATGTAATCAAGCAACGCTCTACGTTTTCCAACCAATTTAATCAAAGATCTTTGAGTAGCGAAATCTTTGTGGTTTTTCTTTAAATGCTCAGTTAAATGAGCGATACGGTAGGAAAATAAAGCTACTTGTGACTCAACAGAGCCGGTATCTTTATTAGACTTCCCGTACTGTGAAAAAAGTTCTTCTTTTTTTTCTGATGTCAAATACATGATGTACAGTCTTTTAGATTTAATATTAATTTTAACGCCGCAAAGATACGTTTTATTCCGACATAAACCAATCTTTTCCAACCCTTTTTGTATTTTTGTATTCCAATTTTCCACAAACAAAAAGAAATACAGATGAAGATATTTATATATGTAATATTACTTTTCATCCCCACGCTATCATTCGCTCAACGAGCCAAGATCGCGTTTGAAAAGACCACGTTCAACATGGGACTCGTGCAGGAAAACGGGGGAAAAGTAACTCACGAATTTAAATTTACAAACAAAGGGAAAGCTCCCCTGTTGATAAAATTTATCGAAACCACGTGTGGTTGCACTACTCCCAAATGGAACAGGAAGCCCATTCCTCCCGGAGACAGTAGCGTGGTCACCGTCACGTTCAACCCGAAAGACCGCCCCGGCGTGTTCTCGAAAAAGATTATCGTGTACACGAACGCCACTCCCCCGAACATCGTATTGCGTTTAGAAGGAGAAGTCATCACGAAATCGGTTGACATCCCGACAACCTACCCCATCGTGGTGGGTAACTTACGTTTCACCACGGACACGATCCGCTTAAAACAGGCAGAGACAAAACACCAGATCATAAACATGATCAACACGGGTAAAAAGAACATATCGATCCTGTCGATTTTCAAACCCGACTACCTGGAAGTGGACTGTACCCCTCTCACGTTGGGCAAGGAAATGATGGGTAATCTCATCATTCGGTATCTCCCGAAACACGCGGACAAGATCAAGCCGGATGATTACGTCCTCATCAAAACAGATCAGGGAACGACACACAAGTTCATGATCTCGAACAAGTAATTTTCAATTTTGTACTTTCAATTTTCAATTCAATATGATTTATCCCGAAAATTTTGAATCTAAAATAAAATTCGACAAAATAAGACAACTTATCAGCAATAACTGCCTGAGTGACATGGGCCGGGAACTGGTCAGCGGCATCAAGTTCTCCACCGATGCCGGATGGATCGAAACCTCTTTGGCCGAAACCTCCGAATTCATGCGGATCTGTCAAGAGGAAGAGAATTTCCCGGTTTCCTATTACCATGATGCCCGTCCCTTCTTGTTGCGTATAAAAGTAGAGGGATTGTTTCTGGAAGTAAACGAGCTAGTTGTTTTAAAAAATTCACTGGAGTCGCTGAACGCCATCATGCGGTTCTTCAACACCAAACAAGAAGTTTACCCTCATCTGGTAGCCCGGGCCGGAGACGTACGGGTATTCCCCTATATCCTGCAACGTCTGGACTCGATCGTTTCAAAATTCGGGACAATCAAGGATACCGCCTCACCCGCTTTAGGCAACATACGTCATAGCATTGCTAAAAAGCAATCCGGAATCTCCCGACGTATGCAATCCCTGTTACAGAAAGCACAGGAGGAAGGATGGACCGACAAGGACAGCAACATTGCTATTCGGGACGGTAGAATGGTGATCCCCGTGCCTGCCGCCTTCAAACGGAAATTAAATGGTATCGTGCATGATGAATCCACCACCGGGAAAACCTCTTATATCGAACCCGCGGAAATCATCGAGACGAACAATGAAATCCGGGAACTGCAACTGGAAGAAAAACGGGAAATCACTCGTATTCTCCGGCAATTTGCCGACGACTTGCGTCCTTATATATATGACTTGATCCCGGCCTATGATTTCATGGCATTCGTGGATTTCGTGCGAGCAAAAGCACTCTTTGCCATCCGGGTGAATGCCATCGTCCCCCTTTTTGAAGACACCCCTTCCATGCTATGGTACAGGGCAAAGCATCCCCTACTCTACCTAAGCTTGAAAGCAAACGGGAAAGAGGTTGTTCCCTTGGATATTGAAATAAATGAAGATCAGCGAATCATCCTGATTTCCGGTCCTAACGCGGGTGGTAAATCCGTCTGCCTGCAAACAGCCGGTTTATTACAATATATGTTCCAATGCGGTGTACCCGTACCCGTGGAAGAATCCAGTAAATTCGGGATATTCCACAAAATACTCATTGACATGGGAGACGAACAGTCTCTTGAAAATGATTTGAGTACATACAGCTCGCATCTCGTAAACATGAAGAATTTCATCCGTTACGCCTCGCGGGATACGCTTATCCTGATCGACGAGTTCGGTACGGGAACCGAACCCATGCTAGGCGGAGCGATAGCTGAAGCCATTTTAAATGCTTTAAATAATAACCAAACGAGAGGTGTCATCACGACACACTACACCAATTTAAAACATTTTGCCTCTTCAGCTTCCGGAATTGCAAACGGGGCCATGCTCTATGACAGCCATCGGATGTTGCCGGTTTTCCAACTGGAAATCGGAAAACCGGGTTCGTCTTTTGCATTCGAAATCGCCAAGAAAATCGGGTTACCCAAAGAGATTTTGGACGATGCCGCCAGCAAGATCGGTGAAGACCGGGTAAATTTCGACAAGCATTTGAAAGAAATCTTACGGGATAAACGCTATTGGGAAGAAAAACGGAAACGCATTCATGAAAATGAAAAACGCTTGGAAGAAGTGCTAGAACGTTACAAGAAAGAACTGGACGATGCCTCCAAACTCAGGAAAACAATTATCCAAGAAGCCCAAGAGAAAGCCAAAGAACTCATCTCCGGGGCTAACAAAACGATAGAAAATACCATCCGGCAAATCAAAGAAAGTCAAGCCGAAAAGGAACAAACCCGACTGGCCCGACAAACATTTGAAGAAGAAAAACAACGATTACTGTTCAGCGAAGAAGAAGAGGAAGAACGCCTGAAGAGAAAAATCGAGAAATTGAAAAACCGGGAAAAGAAACAAAAGGAAAAAGGGAAACGCCCCCAAACCTCCACGTCGGAAGAGACCGATCAACAGCAACAGGCGCCGACTTTCAGCAAAGGAGATCTCGTGCAACTGGATAATAAAGCCGTGGGTGAAATTATCGAAATTAACGAGAAAAACGCGGTTATCGCTCTCGGCGGTCTCATGACTACCGTGAAAGTGGAACGTCTCTCGAAAATATCGAACAGTGCAGCCAAGAAAATCACGCAAAACAGGACGCCACGCCCCTCTTCCAATTATCTGGAAAACATCAGCCAGAAACGCATGGATTTCAAACCGGAGATCGACGTACGAGGACTACGGGGAGACGAGGCGCTCATGAAAGTATCGGAATTCATTGACAATGCCGTTATGCTAAACATGAAAGACCTACGCATCTTGCATGGAACAGGTACAGGAGCCCTCCGGCAAATCATACGGGATTTTTTAAAGACCAATCCGATCGTGGGATCATGCGGGGATGAACACGTACAAATGGGAGGCTCGGGAATTACCGTGGTGAAACTGGATATATAAACCACACGCGGTTATATTCCGGATAAATCCGCATCCTTGATATTCTCGAAAACGAGGGCAACCAACAAAACGAGAATTGTTCAAGAATACCCTAAATTCGTGTTTCAACACTCACGGATTTAGGGGTGTTCTACAACAACTTAATGCAAAATAATGTAAAATAACGTTACCAAAACAGGATTATCTTGTTATCATATTGTGAGCCGCTCCCACTCCGCTCCCATTCCTCCCCTATTCCGCTCCTATCAAAATAGCAATATATTAGATTACAATAGTAATTATTAACATCCGGATAAGTCTATCATAACAATTTGAAAACAGGATAATAACCCCATCAGATAGAAATTTCATTTGAATGCCCACTTTACTGGGACAAATCAATATTTCCCCGACTCCCTATGAGCGTGGAAACAATTGCTTGTATCGAATTCGTGTTAAAATAATCCGGAATTAAGAATAATTGAAGGGCTATATGTTCAATGCTTTTTGGATCATTTTTTGATACTCTTCATCATCCAATTCTATCTCCAGCATAATCTTCCGTTTGGACGATTCACTCTCTGCTTTTTGGGAATGACATGCCCCAATAATATTATTTTCTTGTCTCAACTTCTCCGAGAACAGACTAAACAAGTCCACATTCAATACCATGCAAATCTGATACAACAAATCTGTATCAATAGATTGACGCTTGAAAAGATGATATACCAACGTCCTTTCTTTGTTAATCATACGAGCGAACTGGCTGGCACTCAAACCACTTTTCTCGAACTCTTGCCTTATAATCTCTCCTATATCCAATTTCATAGTTCAAAATTACGAGAATTATCACGAGAAAAGTTTTAATAAACGTAATATATAACCACAAAAATGTTGAATATTATTTGCACATGTAAATTTTATACCATACTTTTGTCAATTGAATACAACAAGGCGTTTGTAAATGTATTAAATAAATTATTGAATTATTAAATGTTTAATTAAAAAACAAGGTGTTATGAGAAAAATAAGTTTATTATTTGTGTTGATAACTGTCGCCTTATTGTCATCCTGCGTGGATGACAAAGAATCTGCTACAGTTGAACAAATCCGTACCGCAAAAACGGAATGGCTGAAGGCACAAGCCGAAATGCTGCAAGCACAAGGAGAGGCACAAAAGATTCTCGCAGAAACAGAAAAATTAAAAGCTGAGAGTGAAGCAAAGAACGAAGCTGCTCGCATTGAAATAGAACGTTTACTTGCTGAAGCACAAGCTGCAAAAACAGAAGCCGAAGCGGATGAATTACGCGCACAAGCTGAAAAAATAAAACAAGAAGCTGAAAAAATTCGTATCGAATATGAATATCAACAAAAGTTGAATGAATTGGCATATCAAACAGCCCAAGCCAAAGAAGCTGCCAAACAACAAGAATTCATTAATCGATTAAACGAGGCCATTGTAGCCGGTAAAATCAACAAAGAACTACAAAGTTTGTATGCTGATTATGTTTCTGCTTTAAAAACTCTGCGGAACACTGAAAATCAAGTTAGTCAAAATCAAACCAGCATTACCAGTTTGAACAAACAACTTCTTGCCAGTTTTGATGACCACATCAAAACTTATCAAACTAATATAGCAAACTACCAAGTTGAATTAGCAGAGAAAGAAAATGAATTAAAGGAATTCATGACTTCTACTGAAAACCTTACTGCCGAAAAAGCTGCTGCTAAAATCAACGAACTGAAAAAAGAAAAAGAAGAAATTGCTGCCAAGATCGCTACTATTAACAAAGAACTCATTGAATTAGAGAAAGATCAACAAGACCTTATCTTAGCAACGAAAGTTGCCAATGACAATTACACGACCGCTGTAACGGCATTTAATATGGCCCAAACTGCATTCACAAAAGCTGAAAATGAATATAATACCGCATTAAACGGTAACAATAGTGCAAAAGCCACTGTTATCAACGGTTTCTCCGTTGGAGGAGTTCATTACGCATTCCCGGAATTCGAACAAGGTATCGAAACTGAAATCAACGCTGCTAAAGAAGATTTAACAGAAGCTATCACCACGGCAGAAAAAGGAATTGCAACAGCAGAGAAACAATTGACAGAAGCAAAAACGAATCTTAAAGATTTGAATGACAATAAAATTCCTACAGCAAAAGCAGCCTTAGCACCTCTTGAATCAACTAAAAAAGATTTGGAAAAACAATTGGCTGCAGCTCAAAAAGCTCAACAAACTTGTCAAGCTGACCAAGCAACTTTAAAGGACAAGAACGACAAAACGAAAGCAGAAAACGATGCGTGGGTTGCTAAAGTGAAAGAATTAGAAGCCGCACTAAAAGCAGAAACAGACCCTTCAAAAAAGGCTGATATTCAAATTCAACTCGACTTAGCTAAAGGTCATCAAGCAGAAGCAGAAAAGGCATACGATGCCGCTAAAAAAGCATACGAAGCCAACGAGGCTGAATTGAAAAAAGCAACGGAAGCTATTGCCGATCTTACAGAAGAACTTGCTGATAACGAAACGGATTATCAAGCTGCCAAAGATAAAGTAATTGAACTAGAAACTAAATATGATGAGCTAGTGAGCAAGACCTCCGAGTTGAATAACGGAGAGTACATCGTTGCCATTGCTAATGCAAAAGCAGCTCTTGAAACCGCACAAGCCAACAAAGAAGAATTCGACGAGATCATCAATAAAGCTAAAGCAACCATAGATGACTTAAAAGTTGCCATGGACGAGGCTCAAAAAATGATGGACGAGGCAGAAACAGCTCAAGAGGATGCATTACAAGCATGGAATGCTGCAAAGGAAGCTGAAAAAAATTCAGCTTACACGAAAAAAGCGGACGAAAAAGCTCCTTTTGTAGAAAGAGAAAATTATATTGACGGTACCTTAATCCCTGCATATAATAAATATATTAAAGGTGACGAGTTCAACGACTTCACTACTTATGAAACGTACAAACAAGAAACGATTGAAACTCTCAACACGAAGATCGAAGACCTCAAAATACAACTTGCTGAAGAAACAGAATTATTAAAAGAATTCCAAGCCGCCGAAACGGATCAAGAGAAAGAAGAATTGATCAATGGAGCTGGACAGGATTATATAACTAGGCAAATTGAGCAACTCGAAAGAGAAATTACCACTCTCAAAGAAGAGATCACCGAATATCAAGCTAATGTAGATCGTTTACAAGCAGCTATTGATGCTGCAGAAGATGCACTTGCTGAATAAGAAAAATTAAATCATATGGGGCTGACCTCAGCCCCATATTTTAAACCAATTATATATGCTAAAAAGAGTATTGACAATTGCTATCATCATGACAGGATCGGTACTGCTTGCCAACGCACAAACAAAAGATGATTTTACACCAAAGAAAGGGGACAAATCCGTCTCTTTAAATTTAGGCGTAGGCTCGTTTGTCGGCATGGAAGCCCCGGCCCCGGATTTGAGCACCTACAATATCTCCGCCCCTCAAACCAGCTGGTTCGATAAACAGTTGTCGCTGAATTTCGAATTCAGATGGATGTTCGCTAAAAAATGGGCACTAAAAGCGATGGGAGGATTCTCGTTCAAGCACAACCCCGAGTACAAAGCTTTACCCGGCAACAGCACTGACGAAAAATTCGAGACCGGAGACATTCCAGATTACAATTTCGTAACATCAAAAGATAAGATAAAGTATTCCATTGTCCTCGGAGCGGAAAGATTCGTGAAAACCAAATATGACAAACTATTTTTCCGTTATGGAGGGGAATTTGGATTCTCTTACGGGAAACAAGAAGCAAAAGCGGATGACGAATCCTATCTAGGAAAATCTATTGGAGAAGCTTTCGGATACCGGGTTGCCGGTGTCACCGGATTCGATTATTTCGTCTCCAAAGCACTTTTTATTTCTATCGAAATTCGACCGATTGCCTATGACTACACGGTATATAATATCCGACCACAAGTCGGGTTGAAACTCCTATCATCAGACACTCACGGATTTGATTTTCTATCTAACCCGATGTTGAAAATTGGATTTAGATTCTAAAATTAATACATAAAAAATAACCCATCATTTGCAAAATTCCGTTTGGGTTATCAAAAGCCATCCCGAGTTATCTTGGGGTGGCTTTCAATATTACAAATACAAAACAAAGCATTACACCAATACTCCCTATCAACCGACAATTATGTTGACGTTTATTTGTTATTATCAATTTTATATTATAATTTTGCAAAGAATATTTAGGTGAGATATTCCTCTATTGGAACTAATGTATACAGGCTATTTCAAAAGTGATGGAAAACGTTGAATTGTATACTCAAAATATTTAAGATGCAACCAGCTCGGAGAGGCCGGACAACTCTTCGAGATATTGAAAGGGGTACGTGACGTATCCCTTTCTCCTTTTAAATAGTGCATATTTATTTTTACCTTTTGCATAATTATAGTGGTGATTTATAAGGTTTATCAACCTTTATATCGTAATTTTGCCACGTAATCAAAAAAACACATATATGTCTAAGATTGTAGAGGTAAATGTTCAATCCGAAATCGGAAAACTGAATGGAGTGATACTCCATACACCAGGCGAGGAGGTAGAAAACATGACTCCCGAGAACGCTGAGAGGGCGCTCTATAGCGATATTCTAAATTTATCAATCGCACGAAAAGAATACAAGCAACTCAGTGAGGTTTTAGGTAAAATCACGAAAACCTACCAGGTCAAAGACCTCCTGACAAACATTTTAAAAGACGATGCCATCAAACTGGAAGTGTTGAACCGCATCGAAAAGATAGAGCCTTTTATTGCTGAAACAACCCCCAAAGGATCAATTAAAGATCAATTGTTGGATGAAAATGCCGAAGATTTGGCCCGTTTGCTGATCGAAGGGGTTGAAATGAAACGCGACACGTTGACCAAATTCTTGAATAAAGATTGGTACGACTTGCGCCCGTTACATAATTTCTTCTTCACCCGCGATGCCTCCATGAGTATGTACAACGAAGTACTTATTGGTAGGATGGCTAACGCTGTTCGTGATCGCGAGGCAATCATCATGCAATCTATTTTTGACTTCACGCCCGGATTTAACACCAAGACGTTAAGTTTGAACACAGAATCTGATCCCCTTCGTAAATTAACCATCGAAGGCGGTGACGTACAGATTGCACGGGATGATATATTGGTTATCGGTAACGGTATGCGCACGTCAACTCGCGCTATCGACGCCTTGATGTATAACTTTATCAACCGAAACGAAGACAAGGTACAACATATTCTTGTACAGGAACTACCCCATTCCCCGGAATCCTTCATTCACTTGGATATGGTGTTCACTTTCCTAGATAAGGACAAATGTATGGTTTACGAACCCTTGATCATGAGTCCGGGCAATTACCAGACGGTTCACATCAAGATTCAACACGGGAAATTAATCAGCATCCGCCGGGAAAAGACATTGTTACACGCCCTGAAAAAACTGGGTATGGACTTGGAACCCGTGTATTGCGGTGGAGAAGACGAAACTTGGAATATGGAGAGAGAACAATGGCATAGTGGTGCAAACTTCTTCTGCGTGGCCCCGGGTAAAGTGTTAGGCTACGCGCGCAACAATTATACCGTTGAAGCCATGAATAATGCCGGTTTCGAGATTATTCGTGCCAACGACGTGATCAGCAACAAAGTCGATCTGAGCAAATACGAAAAATACATGATCACCATCGAGGGATCAGAACTTCCCCGCGGAGGTGGTGGTGCAAGATGCATGACCATGCCGATCAACCGCGATGCTGTTGAATGGTAAAATAAAGAGGGGCTGTCCAAAAAGTCAATTAATTTCAAACAACTCCTCCGTCACTTCGTGCCACCTCCTCTATAAACAGAGGAGGAGCTGGTAACTCTTCCCGAAGACAGGGAGTATTTCAACTCTCCCTCTGTTTATAGAGGGAGTACCCCGAAGGGGGGAGGGAGTTTGAAAAATGACTTCTTGGACCGTCTCTTTTTATTTCTCTCCTACATACAAACTGGCAATTCCAAAAGTCAGCCGCTGTTGCGAAACATTCGAGTAACCGGCACTCCGCATGATATCCAGAAAATCCTTCCCCTGCGGAAACGCGAACACGGAGGCTGGCAAATATTCATATGCCTTCCGGTTTCCGGAAATCACTCCTCCCACAAAAGGCAGAATATGTTTAAAATAAAAATTATACAACTGTTTCATCGGGAAATGTTCAGGCGTCGAAAATTCTAGAATAACCACCTTTCCCCCGGGTTTCAGCACCCGACACATTTCTGTCAGTCCTAATTCAAGATGTTCAAAATTACGCACGCCAAAAGCAACTGTCACGGCATCAAAAGTATTCGAGTCGAAGGTGAGGTTCTCGCTATCCCCAAACTGAAAATCAAGCTGACCAGATAACCCCTTTGCTTTCGCTTTCTCCCGTGCCACGGCCAGCATATTTTCCGAAATGTCGGCCCCGACCACTCGTTTCACTCCATGTTTCAACGCCTCGATCGAAAAATCTCCCGTCCCGCAAGCAATATCCAACACCAAATCCTTTCGCCCCGCACCGACAACTTTCATTGCCTTCTTACGCCAACTCTTATCTATACCCATAGACAACAGATGATTCAACAAATCGTACTTCGGTGCGATCCCGTTAAACATCTCCTGTACCTTCTCTTTTTTAGCCATGACTTTATTCTTTTATTTCGGAGGCGAAAATAACGAATTCTACCACGTTTTAAAAGATTACAAACAAAGAATCGCGAAAACTCTCCCAAAAGAGTTCCCGCGACTCGGAAATATAAACTCAAATCAAAACCTCCAAAGGGATATTATTTACTGGAAGTCCCGCTTTCCAGAATACTGACAATCGAGAACAGGGAGAAACAAATACCTCCCAAACCGATCAGTACCCGGGCAGGCACGAAAAATGCATTATCAACCGTCGATTCTTCAAAAAGGAATGCGCCCAGAAAAAGAGCCAACAAGGCAGTCATCACGGGAATCAACGGGATACGATTCGCCAACTTGAACTCTTGACGCCACACTTTGGCTAATAACAGAATCTTACTGGAAATACTAAAACAGACAAGACCTAAACCGATCAGAATAAAACCGGTTGTATTCACGGGGACAGGTGCTGCCAACAGCTCAACAATTCCCCCCACGATGCAGATTGTCCCCATGAAAAACACCAGTCTTGGCCAATACTTCCGATCCTTCTCGCCATAATCATTCCTGATCTGACGAGATATACTTGCAACCAGCCCGATCAAACTCGTACAAATACAAGCCAATCCGGCCATCACGCTCCCGGCAACCAAATGATCACCCCCGGAGCCTGACAATAATACTATCGCCCAAACCCACGCTACCGTGGAAAACAAAACGGTTAACCCGATCAACACTGTTTCCGTCGTAGCCGAGAAACCGTTAGGATTAATTTTATCGCTTGTCCCGTGTGAATTCACCGGAATAAGTGTGAATTTAGTAGATGAAGTTGCTGCCGTTGAAATACAAGCCGCGATCAACGACACGCCACAAATCACGTGTCCCGGGACAAATAAATTCTGCGGTTCAGGAGAACTGAACAGATAAATACCCCAAATCATCGTTCCTAAAGCGAATAAATATCCCATACCGGGTAATAAATATTTCGCAACAGGGTTATACGTGTGGATCAGTTGCCGAATAATCGTGGCTGCCGTGGCAAACAACGCAATACAAAGTACGCCTAATGAAAATACGACCGGCCCCGCTACCCACCGTGCTTCATCATTCCCGAATCCAAAAATATACCCTCCAAAGCAAAAGCAAATCAACGCCATCAACAAGGGAATAAATCGAAACAATACACTAATTCCGTAATTCATAAGTCATTTATTTAAATTCTTATGAATATACGGCGATTAACATATTCGGTTACCCCGTTTACTTGAAAAAAATATAAAATAAGAAAAGGCCGTTCGCTACTCTTCGTTCAAGACCCTCCACAGCATATCTTTCAATTCCATGATTCCACTCCCCGTCACGGAAGAAATGAACACGTAGGGAATATCCGGTAAATCTTTCTCCATTTCAGCCATCAGCTCCTTATCAATAAAATCCGATTTACTGATAGCCAGAAGTCGTTTTTTATCCAATAACTCGGGATTATACTGTTTTAGCTCGTTCAACAAAATTTTATACTCCCCGTGAATATCCTCACTATCCGAGGGAACCATAAACAACAATACAGAATTTCGTTCAATATGCCGCAAGAAACGAAGTCCCAAACCTTTTCCCAGATGCGCCCCCTCAATGATTCCGGGAATATCAGCCATCACAAAAGAACGGTTATCCCTGTAATTCACAATTCCCAAATTCGGAACCAACGTGGTAAACGGATAGTTCGCAATCTCCGGTTTTGCCGCGGAAACAACGGATAACAATGTTGACTTACCCGCGTTCGGGAAACCCACCAATCCGACATCGGCAAGCACTTTTAACTCCAGAATAACATTCCGTTCCACCCGGGGTTCTCCCGGCTGCGCGTAACGAGGCGTCTGATTTGTTGCTGAACGAAAATTCCAGTTACCCAAACCACCACGCCCCCCTTTGACAGCAACACAAAGCTCTTCGTCTTTCGTGATCTCGCAAATCGTTTCCCCGGTATCCGCATCCCGAGCAACAGTTCCCAGTGGAACATCTATAATGACATCTTTCCCGTCAGCTCCCGTGCATAAATTTCCACTCCCGCTCTCCCCGTCTTCTGCATACACGTGGCGCTGGAATTTCAAGTGAATCAAGGTCCAGTAATTCCGGTTTCCCTTTAATATCACGTGTCCTCCGCGTCCACCATTACCACCATCAGGTCCTCCCTTGGCAGAACGTTTATCCCGATGAAGATGCATAGATCCCGGCCCCCCGGCTCCACTACGACAGAATATTTTCACGTAATCGACAAAGTTCGTTGATGCCATTCTTTTTATTTTAGATTTATAATTTTAAATTTTAAATTTTAAATTAAACTCCTCCGTCAGCTTCGCTGCCACCTCCTCTATAAACAGAGGAGGAGCTGGTAACTCTTCCCAAAGACAGGGAGTATTTCAAGGGGGGAGGGAGTTTGTTTTTTCATTTTCCATTTTCATTTGTTCTCTCGTCCACCACGTACAAGTCAGGATAATTACGTCCTAACCCGTCATAATCCAACCCATGCCCTACCACGAAATCATTCTCCAACGCAATACACTTGTAATCGATCGTTAGGTCGTACTTCAACGCTTTCGGTTTGTAGAACAAGGCAGCTACCTTTACTTGTTTCGGATGTTTCTCTTCCAACATTTTTTTCATATGCATAATGGACTCTCCCGAATCAATCATATCCTCCAGAATCACTACGGTTCGTCCCGTAATATCTTCCCGTAACCCGATCAGGTCCTGAACCTTTCCTGTCGAGGACAATCCGGCGTAAGAAGCAATCTTCACGAAACTGATTTCCGTCCCCTCAATCGTGATATGTTTCAACAAATCAGCCACGAACATAAACGCCCCGTTCAACACTCCCAGAAACAAAGGACGTTCTCCTGCCAGTTCCCGATTAATTTGAGTCCCCACCCTCTCTATTTCCCGGTCGATCACGTCAGCCTCAATCATCAGTCGGAAACACCGATCATGCAATTTGATTCTTTTCATCCTGTGCATATTTCTCTTTTGAATGATAGACCTATCGTCTCTCTAATCCATTTTTTTATTTAACTTTGCGCAAAAGTACAACTTTGAATTTAAAATCCGGTAAAAATATGGACCCAAAAGTAAGTATTATCATGGGTAGCACGTCAGACCTGCCCGTAATGGAAAAAGCCGCAAAAGTGTTAAACGACTTTTGCATACCTTTCGAGATCAATGCCCTCTCCGCTCACCGCACTCCGGCTGAAGTGGAGTCTTTTGCCAAAAATGCACAGAAACGGGGTATTGAAGTTATCATCGCCGGAGCCGGAATGGCCGCACACCTACCGGGTGTTATCGCTGCCATGACGCCAATTCCCGTGATCGGTGTTCCCATCAACGCCTCTCTCGACGGGATGGACGCTCTTTTAGCCATCGCCCAAATGCCTCCGGGCATCCCGGTTGCCACCACCGCCATCAACGGGGCCATGAATGCCGGTATTCTGGCTGCACAAATTCTGGCTGTTGGCGACAATGCATTAAAAGCTAAAATCGTGGACTTCAAAGAATCTTTGAAAAAGAAAATCGTCGATGCCAACAACGAACTGGCAAAAGTAAAATACGATTACAAAACGAACTGATCTCCCCCGGAAAGAATCAATATAACAAGGGGCTGTCCAAAAAGTCATTTTTCAAACTCCCTCCCGGCTTCGCCGTATTGAGCCCGGAAACCGGTCTCGAATCGGCTCTCGCTCGACAGACAACGAGTAAACTCTCTGTCTGTTCTCGCTTACTCGCCGATTTCCCTCTATAAACAGAGGGAGAGTTGAAATACTCCCGGTCTTCGGGAA